>Ga0209515_10002894_pt1 | contig 25340 bp, 20 predicted proteins | sample Subgroupgradi54m_FD_187454 | JGI IMG/M metagenome (GOLD analysis project Ga0209515, IMG submission 187454) | Subsurface groundwater microbial communities from S. Glens Falls, New York, USA - GMW60B uncontaminated upgradient, 5.4 m (SPAdes)... ... | reverse complement strand
TAAAAGCATAAGGGAGCGCATGGGCACCGAGCGGCTCCCTTCAAACTGAGTCCAAAAGCGGGCAACCAAAAGAGAGATGGCGGGAAAAAGCGGCACGACGTAAGTGGCAAGCTTGGTCCGGAAAATTGAAAAAAGAATAAAAGGAATCAAAAACCAAAGCCAAAGAAAGTGAATTTTGTCCCGCTCCTCCGAATTCTGCCATTTTGTTTTAAAACTAGAAACGGCCGTTTCCCAAAGTGAAAGACTCCAGGGGAAAAAACCCAACGGAAAAACAATCAGAAAATAATAAAAGGGGTGAGCATGGCCCGCCCCTCCTTTCACGACCCGCCCGAGGAGCTGGTAGCGAAGAAAGTAGTCGAGAGCTTCGTGATTTTTCATCGACATCAAAACATACCAGCTAAGAGAAAGAGGAAGCATTAAGAAGAGGGCAAAAATCCAATGTTTTAGGGGAATGCCGAACCCTTTTTTTTTCCAAAAGGCAAAAACTGCTGCCGGCAGACCCACCACCATCCAAGCCACGGGGCCTTTGGTCAGCATTCCGAGGGCGAGTGAAAAAGCAAAAAGATAAAAATGAACCAATCGGTGACGGGTGCCGAAAAAAAGCCGCGCCGCAGAATTCAAGGCAAGAAAAATGAAAAAGGTCAGTGTCATGTCCGTAATGCAGAGGCGCGAGACGGCCAAATAAAAAATGGAGGTCAAAAGAATCCAGGCCGCATAAAGACCTGTTTTGAAATCAAACAAGAATTTTCCGAGAGAAAAAACGCCGGTTAAAATCAGAAGACTTAAAAATACGCTGGGAAGCCGGGCTGAAAATTCCGAGGGCCCCAACGCTTTAAAACTGGTTGCGACCAACCAACTTGAAAGAGGGGGTTTGTGCAGATGAGTGATGTAATTCATCCGCGGCGTGACCCAATCACCGGATTTCACCATGGTCTGGGCAATATCGGCATATCGTCCCTCATCCGGCTCAAAGAGCGGAATGCGTCCGAGATTCAAAAAAAGAAGCGTAACGGCCACGAAGTAAAAAAGTAAAATCAAAAACCCTTCACGGGATTTCAATGGAGTTGGCCCGCTTTATGGATCAGCCAAAGATTACGGAAATAAACCAAAAGTCCCACGCCTTGTCCGACAATAAATACCGGATCCCGGCGGTGAATTGCGTAAGCCAAGAGCATGCTTCCCCCCATGATGCTTAAATACCAAAATACATCCGGAATAACGCTCCGCCCTTTCTTCTCAGAGGCGATCCACTGCACGAGAAAGCGCGAAAAAAAGAAAATTTGGCCCGCAAATCCGGCAACAATCCACCATTTCGTAAAGGTCGTCATTCTGTCTCTTGTTTGGCCAAGGGATTTTTCTCTTTAAGCATCCGCTTTACCTTTATAAGATCGCGTAGCGGTCCGATGATCCGGTTCCGAAGACCGTATTTTGATTTTCCTCGCCGACGCGGCTCATGCCTCACCGGCGCCTGGGTGATTTTAAACCCTTCGGCTTCGGCAAGGGAAAGAAAAAACCGGTGCATTCCTTTTTCGGGTAAAAAAACCTTCAGCGTTTTCCGACGAAAAGCGCGCAGTGAGCAACCGGTGTCCTCAATGTGGTCTCCGGTAACGGAACGGCGGATGATATTGGCAATCCTCGAACTGACTCGCTTAAGCCAAGAGTCTTTGCGCTTCTGCCGCACGCCCGCTACGATGTCGGCCTCTCTTAAAAGATCCAGAAGCCGCGGGATTTCTTCGGGTGGGTTTTGTAAGTCTGAATCGAGGGTGACGATCGTCTCCCCTTTTGCCTCTTTTAACCCCGCAAAAAAAGCAGCCGTAAGTCCTTGATTTTCCGCTAACCGGACGATCCGAATCGGTTTTTCGCCGGAAAGAAGGCCTCGCAAGGTTTGGGCGCCCTCATCCGTCGACCCGTCATCCACGAAAATGATTTCCCAGGAATCTTTAAGCGTGCCCACCGTTTTCTCAAGGCGCGCATAGAGTTCCCTTAAATTTTCTTTTTCATTATAAAAAGGACAGACGATAGAAATCAAATCTTACGATGTTCCCGCCGAAGTTCCCTTTGCTCGTGACGAACCGGGCGAAGGTCCTGTCTGTATTCCCGGCGCCGATTTTTTAATCCCCGATGATCTTTCTTTAACTCTTTTCTTGCCTGATGCAAACTTTTGATGTCGTTTTGGAGTTCCTGACGGTCCGCTGCAGTATCCAGACCCGCTTTACGGTCCTCATGAATCTTGTTCAAATCTCCTTTTACTTCGGATCTTGTCTGGTGGAGCGCCGCTTGATCTTTTTTAAAATCTTCACGCTCTGCGCGTATTTTTTCGAGGTCTTGTTTTAATTCTTCTTTGTCTTTTTTAATTTCCTGGGTGTCTTCGTGGGAATCTCCCTTCTGTTCCGCTTCGGCAGCAGAGAGAGGAAACGCGGGTGAAATCAAAATGAGGCCTACAAGCACTGCAACTAATTTCAAATTTTTAAATTTCATGGGTAGCTTCCTTGCTGGGCTATTCATCCTACTCGTCCGCCTCCAGATTTCAAGCGATCAATAAAAAGCTAATGCGCGGGGTTATGCGGCCGCTTTTTTCAAAACTAAAATTTGATCTTCTTTGTAAGGAAGCCATCTCTGGAAAGGATAACGCGCCACTTGCCGGTAACCTTTGATGGGTCCTAAAGAAAGAGCATAATCGTTAGTCATATTTTTAACCCACCACCAGCTGTCTTCTGAACGAAATCTTTTAGTTAGAGGGTACGAATACCACGCATTAAATTCAAAACCTCCGTTGATCTGATCGGGTAAGAGTTTCTCCTTTATCAGCAGGTTGGTCCCCGCCTTCCATCGGGCACGATGCAGTGCAAGATAATCATGGACTCCGGCAACAGAAAAGGCAGCGAATGAAACGAACGTTAAAATCGCGGCAAAAATGAAAAGGCGAGAAGAGAAAAAAGAAAAAAAGAGTTGGGTTCCCGTCAAAATAATTATGGTTCCCAAAATCGTCAGTAATAAGTAATACCGGTCCAATCCATCAATTGGCAAAAGAGAAATGCCATAAATGATGAAAGCAAAAGAGGCGAACAAAAGGCAAAACTGCGTCTGATTTTTTTTGTCGAATGTCTTTAAAAAGGCCTGCGTTAAAAAACTAAAATACCAAATTAAAAAGGAGGCTGATGTTACGCTAATCAATGTAAGGAGAATCCGGACCACCCTTGGAATCCGATGCAGATATTGCCAGGAATTCCAGAGGATAATCGGACCAAAACCGTAAGCATCCAACAAATTCGGCGTAAGCGGCATGAGGCCTCTACCCCACGCGCGCGCCAATAAAAGCAACCAAACAATTGAAACCCACGTCACCATCCACCAAACCTTTTTTTGTTCCTGAGACGAGAGCGAACGCGTGATTTTTGGAAAAATTGCTATCAAGAGGGGTAGGAGGAAAATGCCCACATAAGGCCACAGGCACAAAAAATTCCAGGTGATTCTATTAAAATTAAATTTCATAAAACCCAAGGAGTAATTATTAATTATAAAGGAAACATGACAATTATAAGCAACGGGGAGCCTGCCTAAAATTTGGAGAGAAGTTTGGTAGATCAGAAGTAAAACGATGGCCAAGAATGCCGGCAAAAAAGCTTTCATTGTGTTGCGAATGCTTCTTTTCTCCCAAATAAGATAAGCTAATCCGTAGGAGAGCGGGATGATAACCGCGATTTGACGTGTTAAAACTGCGGCGGTGGCAAACCCCGTTCCCAGAAAAAAATCCCGCTTTGAGTCACTCCGTACAGAGCGTAGAAAAAAGAGAAATGAAGCGAGGCCCCAAACAGCAAAGGGGATATCGGTCATATATGAATTGGATAATTGAAAATAAAGCGGATTAAATGCAATAAGGAACGTTCCAAAAAATGCCCAACCCGATGAAACGCCGGCTTCTAAGAGAATAGCAAAAAGAAAAAAAAGACCCAACCCACCTAAAATTAAGGTTGAAATACGAAGTGCCGTGAAGGAAAAACCGAAAATTTTCGTGAATAAACCGCCCCACAACAAATGAGTCAGCATCGGAACCGCTACTTCGCCGGGGAATTGTAACTCTCCTTTTTCAAGGAATCGCTGGGTCGTGCGGCTGTAAGACCAATCATCGTTAAGCGGGAATTCGCCGTGCGGATGGGTGATCAAAATGGCGCCGATCCAGACCGCCAAGAGAGCAATGAAAAAGAGGGTTCTATCTTTCATTTTTTACAAAAAACGTATAGATTATAGCCTCCCCAATGCAAGCCGTCACCTTGATTATTCCCGTTTACAATGAAGCCAGTTCTCTTCCATCGTTCCTTGAAAATTTAAGACGCTTTCTTTTGGACAATCCTCATTTTTCTGAAACGATCTTCGTCGATGACGGTTCGAACGATGGAACCGCCGGGGTTCTTGACGGCCTGAGCGCGCATGAACGCATTACCGTTTTGAGGCATGCTTCAAATCAGGGCTATGGGGCAGCGCTCAAAACAGGGATTAATCAAGCAGCTAATGATCTTATCTGTATCATCGATCCCGACACCCAATATTGCTTGAATGATATTGGCTTGTTAACTTCGCATCTGCCAAATTATGAAATGATCGTGGGTGCGCGTATCGGCAAGGCATCCCAACATTTCCCCTCTCATCAACGAATCGCCAAAAGAACCGTTTGTTCCCTTTTGAGTCTCTTTTGTGGACAAAAAATCCTAGACATTAATTCTGGCCTAAGAATTTTTAGAAAAAGTCTGGCCGAGCATTATAGCTCCGTACTTTCCAACAGCTTTTCGTTTACGTCCGGAATCACGGTTGCCGCACTTCTTGAAAAAAAGAAAATACTTTATGTCCCTGTTTCTTACTCTCAAAGGATTGGAAAATCAAAGGTGAGGAGTTTGAGTTATTCTTATCATTTTGTGGTTGGTTTTTGCCGTGTACTTTTGCACAAATTAAATCAAAATGGGGAAAAATTTTAGTTTATGTGCGGAATTGCCGGAACTCTAAGTTTCAATCATGAAAAATTTGCTTGCTTGGATCTCTTGCGCGCTATGTCCGATCAGCTCATTCACCGCGGCCCGGACGAGGAAGGTTTTTACCGGGACCGGGGGGTGGGCTTAGCGCTCCGCCGTCTGAGCATCATCGACTTGGTCTCTGGCCAACAGCCCATGACGAATGAAGACGGCTCCCTTGTTGTCGTCTTTAACGGCGAAATTTATAACTACCGTGAGCTGCGTGATCGTCTGGCTCACAAACATACTTTTAAGACCGAGTGCGACACCGAGGTCCTCTTGCATCTTTACGAAGAAAAGGAGGCCGGAATGCTGGACGACCTTAACGGTATGTTTGCCTTCGCCCTTTGGGATAAGAAACGGGGGCTTTTATTTTGCGCCCGTGACCGCGCCGGCCAAAAACCTTTTTTTTACGCGTTTCATAACAATCACTTTGTCTTCGCCTCGGAACTAAAGGCGATTTTGAAATTTTCTACCGAACTAAAAACACTCGACCCAGCTTCTTTATCCAAATACTTTGCCTATGAATATATTCCCTCTCCTCACACGATCTTTAAGAAAATCAAAAAACTTCCTGCTGCCCACTTCCTTAAGGTAAGGGCCTCCGGAGAATTCGAGATCAAACCCTATTGGCACCTTCCGCTTAAGGGCGAAACTAATGGGCAAACCACGGACGAAACGAGCGAGCGTCTTCTTTTTCTTTTTCGGCAAGCGGTCCGAAGACAATTGGCGAGCGACGTCCCGCTGGGTGCTTTCTTAAGCGGCGGCGTCGACTCAAGCGCCGTCGTGGCAAGTTTTCGTCATCTGTATCCCAAACATCCGCTTTCGACCTTTTCCATCGGATTTGAGGAAAAGGCGTTTGACGAGTCCCCTCATGCCAAAAAAGTGGCGCAATATTTCAATACCAGTCACTTCGTTCGAAAAATTAATCCTTCAGAAGTAATCGGGGGCCTTCCCAAAATCATAGAAATGATGGATGAACCTTTCTCCGACTCCTCCATCATTCCCACCTATTTTCTTTCTCATTTTGCACGCCAGCGGGTCAAGGTGGCGCTTGGCGGAGACGGAGGCGACGAACTTTTCGCGGGCTACCCCACCTTTCTCGGCCATTCCTGGCTTTCGCGACTTGATCGTCCTTCTCTGGGTTGGTTGAAAAGTCTTTTTACCGCTATGGTTTCCCGATTGCCCGTTTCTTTTTCAAATTACGGTCCTGAGTTTCTTCTAAAACAATTTGTTCGCGGATTCGGCCATGAAACGGAAATCGCAAATCAAATCTGGCTCGGCCCTTTTCCTCCTTTTGAACAACAACGCCTTTTCCGCAACCCCGAAAATTTCTTGCTCGATACAGAAAATGTTTTCGAAAATATTTTCAGTTTTATAAGGAAGGGTTCTGAAACGAACCGGACGAATCGGTTACTAAGTTACTATTTTCATTTCTATTTTGCTGAGGATATTTTGGCGAAAGTCGATCGAGCGAGCATGGCACATTCGCTGGAAGTCCGGAGTCCCTTCCTTGACAAAGATTTTATGGAATATGCTGCGTCGCTCAGTCCACAATTGAAGCTGAAAGGTTTCTGCACAAAATTTATTTTCAAGAAGGCGATGAAAAACATATTACCGGAAGTTATTATCCGTCGGCGAAAGCAAGGTTTCTGCATGCCCCTCGGTCATTGGTTTCGAAGAGAGCTCAAAGATCCGTTGATGGATGCTCTCAGCGTCAATCGAATAAAATCTAGCGGTTTGTTCAACGTTGGTTTTGTCCAACGCCTGATGGAGACACACCTTTCAGGTCAAAAAAACAATTGGAAGCAGCTTTGGTCACTTTTTGTTTTCCAGAGCTGGTGCGATCGGCACATGTCAAATTGAATCGCTCGGTGGAAATAGGGCTTCACATTAGGCGGAGGCAAGGCGTCATTTTGAAGGCTACGTGTAATTGACCGATGAAGATCTTAGGTTATACTCCCGAATTAAGCGTCCTCATCCCATGCTACAACGAGAAGAGCACGATTCTTGAAGTAATTCGCAGAGTAAAAGAGGTGCCAATTGAGAAGGAAATCATTGTGGTATCTGACGGTTGTACTGATGGAACCCGGCAGCTTTTAAAACAAGCGGCGCATAACTTCGGTGGTTTTCGGGCTGTTTATCACAAACGCAACTTGGGGAAAGGGTGTGCGATCCGCAGTGCATTAAAAAAAGCGAGGGGACGTTTCGTGATTATTCAGGATGCCGATCTTGAATTGGATCCCTATGACTATCCTGAACTTTTACGCCCTGTCCGCGGGGGCAAGGCAACCGTTGTATTTGGTTCGCGATTCAAAGTGAATTCAGCATCGATTTCCCCCATGAGTAGATTAGGCAATTTTGTAGTAACTACTTTAGCAAATCTTCTCTATGGTATGAAGATTTCCGACGAGGCTTGTTGTTACAAGGTGATGCCTACAGAATTAATGCGCTCACTTAACCTACATAGTAGTCACTTTGACTTTTGTCCGGAGGTGACAGCAAAGTTGCGTAAGCGCGGTTACAAAATCTGTGAGGTGCCCGTACAATTTAATCCTCGTACTGTTAGCCAAGGTAAGAAGATCGGCTGGAAAGACGGATTCGAAGCCGTTTGGACACTTATCAAATACCGATTCATTGACGATTGAAATAGATTGCCCAAAAATAGTTTCAGAGAAATTCCTCCGGGTTTCATCTTTACGCACAATTGAATACAGTCTAAGGTGAACGGCATACGATATCGGACGGAAAGCTAACGATTTTATAGACTTTGTAGTTTTCGCTGGAATAACTCTCCTTAAAATTCGCTCGATATTTCCTAATAAACTTCATCGAAAAATCTCCATAAAAACTAAAATCAAATGGACTTATAATGAGGTGAGTTGCTCCAATTTCCCTAAAAAAACACCAAAGCCCTTGTTCCCCTTGATGCGGATGGTAACCCGCCGCCTTTCTTTCTGTAAAAAAGGACAACGTCCTGGGTTTCAAGAAAAGGAAGATGGCATCGCCTTCGGTTTCCCTGCGGACATAGGCAAAAAGCCTTCCCGATTCTTCGCTGGTTACCATCACATCGTTAAAATGACGGAAGCCCAATTTGGTAAAACGATTAAAATAAGAAACTAATATTGAAAGCGATAGAATGATGAAACTGATGGTTCTCCATCTTTTTCCGGCATAGCCACTTATTCTTTCCGCGCCTACAAAAAAATAAAATATATAGAGAGGAATGATCGGGATCCAGTAACGGATTCCCGCATCGGTCGGCCATAGGACTAAGAAAGCCCCGTACAGTAGAGGAAATATCTCCGTCATCGTTAAGGATCGTTTGGCTCTCGAAATCCATCCAAAAAAAACCAATGTGTTTACTGCTATAGACAAGGTTTGAAAAAATTTATAACGATGACCATCTTTCCAAAAATCCGAAAGTATTTCTATATGCAACGCAATCAGGTGGGGAATTTTTCGGAAAGAAGGCATTGTGTAACCCGCAATATAGCCTGCGTCATGATGCACCAATAAACTTTGAAGCGTGGCCGCTGACAAGAATACGAGTCCTGTCAGAATTACAAATCGTGTCGGTTTCCCCCACCTAAGGAAATCTGCAATTACGAAAGATAAAAAAAGGAAAATCCCTAAACTCCTCGTTCCGTATGCAAGGTAAAGACAAATGCCCACCAGAATGGCGCGGGGTACAATCCTATTCCTGGGGGGATAGGAATCATGGTGGATTTTCTTGATGAGGTTGAGATTGAGGAAAACAAAAAATAGGAAGGGAATATCAGAAAGAATATAATCCGTGAATTCCCAAAAATAAGGATTCAGCCCCAGAACAGCGATCATCACCGCAAGATAGCGGGCAGGAATTTCGTTTTTGAAGTAGCGGTAAATCAAAAAGAGAGAGGCCAAAAAGAAAGCGACCATCTCCATTTTCATCATCCAAAAATTTAATCCAAAAAATTTGTAGAGCGGTGCTAATAAGAACGGAAAAAGGGGAGGGCATGTTCCCGAGGGCGGTCCCAAATACGGATAGGGGTAAAAAGGATTATGAATATAACCCACGTCTTTATAACTCTTTCCCAAAACAATGTTTTTTGCGTGGTGAAGATAGAGAAAGGTATCATCTGCCCAAAGATAGCCCCGGCGGAAGGTCAAAATATAAAAACACCCGATGGCCAGAATGATTCCAGCAATCAGCCAATCATTTTTTGCTTTTATTTGATTCACTAGCGGCTTGGGAGAGAACTCGTTTTCTCTTGAACCCGATGGATTTGCTCGAGAAGAAATGGGTGGAGAGCCCGGGTCATGATTTCATGGCCTTTCTCATTGGGGTGGGCATCCAACTCGTGGACCAACATCTGTTCGGTTTTGACTCCTTTAAAAAAAGGATAAAGATCGATTGATGGGATCCCGTTTCGGTCCAATAATTCTTTCATCGCCCGGTGATATTCAAGGAAAGGATAATTCTTCTCAAGCCCCGACATCAAAGGGCAAATCGCAACCACAAATAAAATACCGCGTTCCTTAGATATTTGATTCATCTCAAGGATCAATTCTTTCGTTTTAGACCAAGCGGGTTCGTTACGTTCGGTGGGCATGTCCTGATACCAGCGGGTCGATACCTGGGAGGCGTGAAGACGATTCATCCGGTAGCGGATCACGTCCAGAAACCGTGAGCGCGCAATTAACCGATCCCATTGGTTCAAAAACTTTAAAAAGGGTGATGTCTCTGCTAATTCGATATGAAAATAACGTTTGAGCTTCTTGGTTACTTTATTTTTTAGACTTTTTTTGGGCGTCTTCTCCACTCGCACCACGGAAAGATCGTTGATGATGTCATTCTGTCGCGCCTGCATCTCGGGAATAAGGTGGGCGTCGTTTAAATTGTAGGTATAGAGAACAATGTCCGGCTGCCACTGGCTCGCCTTGCGTTTAAAGCGGTCGTAAATCTGCCAAATGTCCTGGCCCCGGTGGCCGTCATTGATGATTTCAATGTGCTCCTCGGGATTTTTTTCTTTAAAAATCCGGGTGAGACGGCTTGCAAAGGTGTCTTCTTCACGCACTCCCGCTCCCTCGGTGAATGAGTCTCCGATCAGAATAATGCGCAGTGTGTGGGCAGGTTTTGTGACTGAGAATTCGGGGGTCCGGTCATGCTCGCTATTGCGTTTGATCAAAATGGCGTAGGGCGATTTTTTGAGGGCATCCCGTGAAACTCCGGAGGCGACCAACCGCTTGAAGTAAAGTCCTCCACGGGTCGTTCTCAAATCGACATCGAAATAATTTCGCGGATTCGTCGGGAAAGCGTCAAAGTAATAGCGTTCGTTCACTTTGAGCGGAAGTTTCGGCGGTGGCGTTCCTTTAATTCCCGCAACGCGCACCACAATTTCGCAAATTGAAAACCCGATGATCAACCCCAACAGCAAAAGAAAGAACCTCGCGCCCCAAAGTTTTAGTTTCACGACTACTCCCGGATGACGCTTCTCATTTTGCTAGAGGCGGGTTTTTCGATTTTTGGTACAAATTCAATCTCGAAAATAATGTTGGGCCCTAAGTACTTCCGGGAGTTTTCAATAATCCGTTTACGCACCAATTCTTTATCTTCAAATTTTCCGGCGACCTGCAACTTAAAATCGCGGCTTGCGGTTTGATAAAAACAAAATTCACGGATCGGGTTCTCTCCATAAGGAAAGGCATATTCAATAACAGAAGCAAGAACGGTTACGTGAAAACGCCGGCCGTTCGGCAGTTCGATCACTTCATCGAGTCGAGCAACGCTGAGGTCGACTGCCGGCAGTCCCCTTCCGCAGGAGCAGGGACGCTCGACGGGAGAGGCCACGTCTCCGATCCGATACCTCAAAAGCGGCATGCCGTAATTTTCCAAGTTGGTCGCGATAACGGTTTTTACATCGGAGGCGGGATCTTCGGGGATAAACTCTATCAAAACTCCGTCCGCCATCAAGTGCATGGCCCCTTGGGGGCATTCGAATCCCAAGAGCCCCACTTCATTCGCCCCGTAAACATTGCCTACCGGAGCACCGAAAATTTCCTGCAGTTTTTTTCTCTGGTAAGGAAGCATCATTTCGGCCGTACTCAAAACAAACCGGACGCCCAGCGCCCGTCCGTCTTTTCCGGTCTTTTGAATAAAATCGGCAAAGGCCGTCAGCGCGGAGCGATAACCGACTAAAAAAACAGGCTGGAGACGCTGGACTTCTCCGTAAAATTTTTCCAGTTTTTCTTCGGACAAATCTCTAATGGGCAGTCCGATTTCATGTCTGAGAAAAGTTTGTCTCAAATAATTTTTCAACCGGCTCAAAGGTTTGGTGCGCGGAGGGATATCCCAGAGCTTTGCGCTTGAGTCTCCCGTGTCGATTCCAAACCAACGGTGGCCCCGAAGCTTCATCGCGAGATTGGTCACATAAGCGGCCTTATCCCAGAAGAAATCGACCCGCTCCCCCTGAGTGCCGGAAGTCCGCTTGCGGATGAGTTTGCGGACCTTGTCGCGGGCCATCAAATGGGTCATTTCGTCGTGAGCGGTCTGACGGGATAAAATCGGAATTTTTTTCCAATCTTCCCAAGTTTGGATGGAATGCGGAGGAAGGCCCCGTTCGTCTAAAAGTTTTTTATAATAAGGGATGTTTTGATAGGCGTGGGCTAAGAGTTCTTTGGCTTTTTGCCACTGCCACTCGCGAATTTGCTCGCCTGCCCACCATTGACTGGCTTCCAGGGCTCGGAGTTTTTCATGGACCGGAAGCCCCGAAAATTTTTCATGAAGAGGAGTGAAGACGTTTCGTATCAGCCACGATCTCATACTTCGTGAAAATTAGCGCCTTCGGCCGAAGCGGCCTCTTCGCGGCGCAAAAATCCGCCGGGTCGGGCTGAATTTAGAGAAAGGTCGCGGCGCAGGAAAACTTTCTTTCGGCAATTCCGGATGCTCAGAGATCGGAAGCATAACTCGTGTCAGACGCTCAATGGCGCGTACCTCTTTTTCTTGATCCGGCGTGGCAAATGAAATTGCATGCCCCGGAGCGCCCGCGCGGCCGGTACGTCCAATGCGGTGGACATAATTTTCGGAATCTTCCGGCAGATCGTAATTGACGACAAGTTCGATCCCCTTCACATCAATCCCCCGCGAAGCAATGTCTGTTGCCACGAGGATCCGGTATTTTCCATTCCGAAAACCTTCCAGCGCTTCGCGCCGCTGGCCCAGCGTACGATCGGAATGAATTTCCGCGACCCGGTACCCCATATCTTGAATCATACGAGTAATTTTTCGAGCGCCGATTTTTGTCCGTATAAAAATAAGAGTGGGGCCTTGATACTTAGCCAGAATTTTCTCAAGGAGCCGGCGCTTGGATTCCCTACTGACCACAAAAAGTTCATGGGTTACCTTTTCAGGCGCCGTCCCGGATTTGGCGATTTCCACCTGAACCGGCAATTTCATATAAGAAGTCGCCAAGTGCGTGATGGCTGTCGGCATGGTCGCGGAAAAAAGCAGGGTTTGACGGTCCTTGGGCACGGAGCGAAGAATTTTTTGGATCTGCGGGGCAAACCCCATGTCCAGCATCCGGTCCGCTTCGTCCAACACCAGGACGTGAACATCATTCAACTGAAGTGTGCGCTGTTCCAGGTGATCGATCAGTCGCCCTGGGGTAGCAATCACAACAGCGGGGTGGCGCCGCAAATCCTGGATTTGGAAATGCATGGAGGCTCCGCCGATCAGCACCGTCATTTTGATTTTGGGGGCAACTTTCATCAAATCCTGGTGCACTTGCGCAGCAAGTTCGCGTGTCGGTACCAGCACCAAACCCTTCCCCCCCGTTTGGGCAAGCCGTTGAATCATTGGAATCCCAAAGGCCAGAGTTTTGCCCGTGCCTGTTTGGGCAATGCCAATCAAATCCTTGCCGTCCAGAGCGATCGGGATGGCTTTTTGCTGAATAGGTGTGGGGGTATGAAATTTAAGATGACGGAGTGCTTCCAAAAATTGCGGGGCAATCCCGAGACCGTAAAACCCTGATCCGGGAGGGGTGGCTGCTTGAGTCATAAGGGATGATATTAACTTAAATGAGGCCCTAGGAACGAAAAATTATTTTCTGCACAAACCGCCCGCTGCGATAAGTTGGGGACACGTCAAATGAAAAGCCGTTTGAGAATCTTCTCGATGGGAAGCCCCACGGCGTTTGAGAAGGACCCTTTAACCCTATCAACGAGCCCCCGCCGGCGGGCTTGGAGGGAATAAGCACCTGCTTTGTCCAGCGGATTGACTTTCTTGAAATAGTTTTGAATGCCTTTGCGGGAAAGCGTCTTGAGGTGCACTTCGGTTTTATCAAAAAATACGGCCCGCTTTACAATCCGACCCCCGCGAATTTTAAAAATTGCGACGCCCGTGTAAACGAATTGCCGCCGGCCCTGCAGACTTTCCAACATAAGGAGGGCCTTCCTCTGGTTTCCGGGTTTGCCGAAAATTTTTCCGCGAAGCGAAACCACGGTGTCGGCCGCAAGAAGGGTTCCGTTTTTTATTTGTCTCACACAAGATTCGGCCTTCTTCACCGCGTGGATTTGAACGATTTTGGAGGGCGGTGCCTTCAACTTCCGATTTTCTTCATAATCCGGCTTCAGAACGCGGAAGGAAATCCCTGCTTTTTTAAGGAGAGCTTTTCTTCGCGGAGAAGTGGAGGCGAGGTAAATCATGAAATCAGGTTTTCTGCCGCGCTTCGGCCCGCCACGGCACCCGTACTCCAGGCCCACTGAAAATTGAACCCGCCGATCCGGCCGTCCACATCCAGAATTTCACCCGCAAAATAAAGTCCTTTCATACGTTTCGATTCCATCGTCGAAACTTTGACTTCTTTAAGGTCTACCCCTCCCGCCGTCACTTCCGCTTTTTTATAACCATAAACGCCCGTGATTGCCAGCGGATGATGGAGCAGTAAACGAATGAGCCGCTTTCTGTTTTCGCTCGAGAATTGACTAATCGGCTCGTTTCCACTGATCCCGATTTTTTTAAGAAAGGTTTCCACAAACCGGGCCGGCAATGAAAATTCTTCCACCAAAATATTTTTGATGAGCTTGTTCAGATTTTTTTTCTGGCCGCCTTGAAATGCCTCTTTAAGTGATGCTTCGTGATCCCGAGGAAGAAAGCTCGCTACGATTTGAGGATGATCCTCTCCGTCCGCGGTGGCGAAGTGCCGGCTGATATCAAGCGCTGCAGGCCCGCTAAAACCAAAATGGGTAAATAAAAGAGGTCCTTTATAATCACATTCCTTTCTTCCGTTCTTAAAAAATGAAAGTTTTGCTTCCAGCGAAATACCGCTTAAAGCTTGCCAATCGCGGTCAGAGGTAAGAAGCGGCGTCAGCGCGGGAAACGTGTTGACGATCGTGTGGCCAAAATTTTTCGCGACCCCAAAACCGGTGCCGTCACTTCCCGTCGTGGGGTAAGAAAGCCCCCCGGAAGTCAAAATGACTTTCCGCGCTAAAACTTGATAAGCGCCATCCGCATTTTTGAGACGGAACAAATCTCCGGTTTTAGTGATTTCCGTAATTCGAATCCCTGTTTTTAATAGAACCCCTACTCTCGCCGCTTCTTTCATGAGCGCATCTAAAACGGTTTGCGCGGAATGAGTGGCGGGAAAATATTTTCCCGTGGATTCAAGAACAAGGTCCACTCCGATTTGTTTAAAAAACTGGGCGGTTGCCTGAGGCGTGAAGGCTTCGAGGATATGTTTTACAAAATAGCGGGGTCCGCCTTGAAAGTCGGAAGGTTTTACCTCTTTATTAGTCACATTACAACGCGTTCCGCCCGACATGAGAATCTTCGCGCCGATTTTTTGACGGGTATCGAGAAGAAGAATGCTAAGGGCGGAGCGTTTTGCTTGATTGATTCTCCCCGCCCAAATCGCACTCATCAGCCCTGCCGCACCCGCCCCCACAATCGCAATATCAACCAGGTCCTCTCCCTTGGCAGAAATAACCGAGTTTTTCATGGGGTGGGTTACAGAAATCTCTTTAGGACTTCTAATGCCCCCTGATCCCAAGCGGTTCGATGTGTAATGCCGGTCGCCGAAAGTTCATTACAATGTGTTCCGTACCAATCGTAAGATTTGATTAAGGCCTGCGCATTGCTATATTTCGGAGCCCAGCCAAATATCCGAGAAATCTTTTCGATAGAGACGTACGAATCTTTATCTGCCGTCTTATAAACCCAGGGATAGAGGGGTGAAATCTTTAGTTGATCGAGCAATGCAAGGAAAAGTTTTACGGGTAAAGCGGGGGTTGGGAAAACGCGGGCTCCCGTTCCGGCAAACTGACACAAAGAAGTAAGATCTTCTGAGACGGTGCCAAATTCTCTTGCGCCAACGTTAAAAATTGAATTGGCTTTCTCAGGGGGCGCCAAAAGGAGCAATTGGATGGCACCCACTAAATCCTCTACTTCTAATAATTGATACCGGTTTCGCCCCTTTCCGATAATGGGAATCCTTTTCCCGTTTTTGATCCAGTCATATAAAATTTGGAAAACGCCAAGCCTCCCCGTTCCGATAAATGTCTTGGGACGAACGACCGAAATGCACATTCCCTTTTTTTGATATTCCTGGCAAACTTTTTCAGCCTCAATTTTACTCTGACCATAAGCACCCACTCCCTGCAAGGGGTCATTCTCCTCAATGGGATGTTTCTTCGGGATTCCATAAACTGCGGTCGAAGAAATATGGATTATTTTTTCTATACGGTGAGACCGCGCCGCCTCGAGTGTATTCCGGGTGCCCTTGATATTCGTATCAAATATTTCTTTCTCTCGGTAGAGGGGCAGGGCGCCGGCTGCATGAATCAAAAAATCCGTCCCCTTCAACGCTTCTTCCAAACGGTCCTTTTCTCTAACATCCACCTTCAAATAGGTTGTATTGGAAGGGTATTCGTCCGGCTCAAAAGGAGCGATGTCTAACAAAAGGATTTCCTCATACTGATTCGAAAGAATCTTACAGAGATGACAGCCCAAGAATCCGGCGCCGCCTGTTATCGCCAGTCGCGTCATTTAGATTCCAAAATAGACAACACCCACACAAGAGATAACCCAAAGAGCGAGGTTCAACTGGGACAACCGATCGGAAAACAAAATCCTTGTAGGGTCCCCGTCCGCGGAAAATCGGTGGATTAAATAGAGATACCGGAAGATGCCATAGTAAACAAAGGGGACGGTAAATAAAAGGTGGTTTGTCCCGAACTCTCTGATCGTCCTCGCATCCATGGCGTAAAGCGGATATGCAACGATCATGGAAATGGTCGTTGCAGTGATCATTTGATCAATAAAACGCACGTTATATTTTGCTAAGGTTCCGCGATGAGAAGCCGTGGGCCGCCGAATCGATACCGAATCCTGGCGTCTCTTATTAAAACCGAGAAACAAAGCGACTAGCCCCGTCATTAAGATAATCCAATGGGAAAAATCCACCGAGGCCACAACACAACCTGCGATGACGCGCAAGATGAAAAAGAACGCTAAACAAAAAACATCGAGGATGACCCAATTCTTTATGAATTTTGAATAAACGAGATTAAGAAAGAAATAGGTAACCACAATCCAACCGAATTGCGAGTTCAAAATAAAGGAAAAAAACACAGAAAATAAAATCAGTGCGGTAGAAACGCCTACCGCCGATCTTCTACGGACCTTTCCCGAAGCAATGGGTCTCAAAGATTTTGTGGGGTGAGACCGGTCATACTCGACGTCGATCAGATCATTGATTAAGTAAACGGCGCTGGCAGCGACGGAAAATAAGATAAAGGCCAAAAAAACATTCAGATTTTCCGGAAACTCGAATAATTTTCTTCCGAAGATCAGAGGCAAAAATAGGAATAGATTTTTGACCCACTGCTTGGGCCTTAATGCGAAAATGATGAACTTTAATTTTTTTGGGAAGAAACTAACCATGTTGGAACCTGTTAAATCTAGGTTAAGCTAAGCCGGTGGGCTTTGCGACCGCCGCGGGTCGTTTGAGCGATTTCTTTTTTCGAACTGAGAAGTTGAGAAGCTAAGCCCACTGTCCGGTCTGCAAGGGCTCTTGCCCCCTCTCTCAATTCTTCACTTTTCATGACATAATCCACATTGTGTTCCATATCTTCCGCCGACCAACCGCGGGAATGGGCGATAAAAGGAAATTGGGGGAAATAAAAACCCAGTTCTGAAAAAAAAGTTAAGAGTTGGCCGGCGACCGCTTGAATATTGTCCTGTCCGCCTGTGATAATGAAAGAGGCAGCCTTGTTACGGATCAGAACCCGGTTTTCAAGAGTGATTTGATTTTGAACGCAATTTAAACGCTCAGCCATCTTGAAATAAAGAGAGCTTGCAGCGCCCCACCGAATGGGTGTTGCAAGCATAACGACGTCTCCCCAATGGACCAGGGCTTCGTAAACTTCCGTCATTTCATCCGTTTTATCCATTTGCGTAATCGAACAAGGCCAGGTGCAGGCCCGGGCGCTTTTGGAATAATAACCTTCACAGTTTCGGAATTTTAATTCGTCAAGCTTGATGAGTTTTGTTTCGCATTTAAGTTTTGATGCCGCGTGATCCAACGCCACTTGAAGAAGGGTTTCCGAGGTGGAGGGACGCGGGTTTTTCTGATTCATCACCGTTGTAGAAATACCGACCACACGAATGGGGCCTTCTTTTCTTTTAATGGGCCGGGCTACGGGGTTCAGCGGATGTTTGGCTTTATTTCCTTTGGTGATGGGTTCGGTACGGACCCATAAATGATTCCCCTCAATTTTAAATTCATATTGAGGGACTGCGTCTTCGTAACCCGGTTCCCCCTTGCCCGTGATCCGGTGGTAGGTCCACTGATGCCAGGGGCAAACAATATAATCCCCTTTAAGCCGGCCCTGACCCAACGGGCCTCCGACGTGAACACAGGTGCCGGACACCACGCCAAACTTTCCATCCTTATAGGAAACGGCTACTTTTTTCTTTCCGACAAATGCTTCCGTGAGGGATTCTTTCTTGAAATTTTCAATCCCCCCCAAATCTTCCCATTCCTTTGAATTCATTGCTGGATTCTACTCCCGCAACGCCTCTCATTCAATGGCCCCTCGTAATGGACGATTTTCGCTATGGGTTGTTCTCCGAGGAATCAGTGAGTTTTATAAGCGGACATTCTTTAGCCGTAAAGAGTTTCCAATAACGGACACCGAACTCAATGACATTGCGGCGCTTGCGATAACGGGGCTAAGAAGGATTCCAAAAAAGGGGTAAAGAAAGCCGGCCGCAATAGGCACTCCTAAGATGTTATAGATAAAAGCAAAGAAGAGATTTTGGCGAATATTGCGCATCGTGGCCCGGCTTAGTTTTCTCGCTTTAGCAATTCCTCGCAAATCGCCTTTAACAAGAACAATTCCTGCGCTCTGCATGGCCACATCGGTTCCGCTCCCCATCGCAATTCCGATATGCGCTCTTGCTAAAGCAGGAGCATCATTGATTCCGTCGCCAGCCATGGCAACTTTTCGTCCCTGTTCTTGAAGTCTTCTGACGTGCTTTTCTTTATCTTCAGGTAAAACTTCCGCTTGAATCTCATCAATGCCTACTTTTTTGCCGACGGCTTGCGCGGTTTGGCGATTATCCCCTGTGAGCATCACGATTTTAATGCCCTCGGAATGAAGCAAACGGATGGCTTCAAACGTGGATTCCTTGATGGGATCGGCAACACTAACAAATCCGGCTGCCTTGCCTTCTACAGCGATGAACATAATGCCTTGAGCTTCAGCGCGCAGTTGATTCGCCTTTTCCGAGAAATTGGAAACGTTGATCCCTTTTTCTTCCATGATCTTCGAGCTGCCAATCAAAACCTGTTTGCCATCGACAAGACCGGTGATCCCTTTTCCTTTTTCATATTTGAAATCCTTCACTTCTTTTAAAACTAACTTCCTTTCTTTTGCCGCATGGACAACGGCTTCTGCAAGCGGGTGCTCGCTTTGCCTCTCAAGACTGGCCGCCAGGTTCAAAACTTCTTCTTCAGGAAATCCTGAAGTAACCATAGAAATCAGTTTTGGTTTTCCTTCTGTAAGCGTTCCGGTTTTATCCACAATGAGCGTGTCAATTTTTTCAAAAGTTTCGAGCGCCTCGGCGTTTTTGATAAGCACTCCGGCAGTAGCACCGCGTCCCGTTCCAACCATAATCGACATCGGCGTTGCCAGTCCGAGGGCGCAAGGACAGGCAATGATGAGGACTGCGATGGCGTTCACAAGCGCATGGGCGAGTTTGGGTTCCGGCCCAACCCACGCCCAAATAACGAAGGTGGTTACCGCAATGAGAATCACCGCAGGGACAAAGTAGGCCGAGACTAAATCCGCAAGCCGCTGAATCGGCGCGCGGCTTCTTTGAGCTTCACTCACCATTTTGACAATTTGAGCCAGCAGCGTATCTTTTCCGATTCTTTCGGCCTTCATGATAAAACTTCCGGTTCCATTCACCGTGGCCCCCGTTACTTTAGAGCCCGCTTCCTTTTCAACGGGGATAGATTCACCCGTAATCATGGATTCATCAACTGAACTTGTGCCTTCGACTACCATTCCATCAACCGGTATTTTTTCCCCTGGCCGCACGCGGAGTTTGTCTCCGACCTGCACCTGTCCAAGCGGAACATCCTCCTCATTTCCGTTGTCGCGCACAACGCGCGCCGTCGTGGGACGAAGGCCGAGCAACGCGTTGATGGCAGAGCTGGTTTGGCTCCGGGCTTTTAATTCCAGCACTTGTCCGAGCAGCACAAGCGTCACAATAATCGCAGCCACTTCAAAATAAACGCCGACCCTTCCATCTTCAGACCGAAATGAGTCAGGAAAAATTTGAGGGAAGAGGACTGCTGCAACGCTGAAAACATAGGCCGCACCGGTCCCCATTGCAATCAGCGTGAACATATTGGGACTTCGGTAAATGATAGATTGCCCCGCACGTTGAAAGAAAGGCCAGCCGCCCCAAAGAATAACGGGCGTTGCCAAAAAAAATTGCGCCCAGCGTAACCACGAGGAATGAGAGATAGCTTTGAAAGCGGGAAACATTTCTCCCATAGCGGTTAAGGCAAGCGGAATTGTGAAGAAAAGGCAAATCCAAAACCGGTGCGACATACCCTCAAGCTCTGAATTTTTTTCTTCTGCCGCTTCCGGTTCCTTTGGTTCAAGCGCCATCCCGCACTTAGGACAATTGCCCGGAGAATTGCTGACAATTTCAGGGTGCATGGGGCAGGTATAAATCGCCCCTTGGTTGGGTTTTTCAGTCAAAACCCCAGTCTCCTTATCGTGATCGCAGCAATGCCCGTGTTCCATAAAATTTCTTAATGAGAATGTTTTGAATCCTCTTCCTTGTGGTGCCCATGCCCGCCAAAAATATGCATGAGGGGGCACAGAAGCAAAAGGAGATAAGGCACGTATTGCATCGCATGGGCTTGATGGACCCACAGGAAATATCCGACGCCTGCGGCGCCGATGCCATATCCAAGCCAGAGCAATATTTTAAATGGGCAGTTTTTGTTGTTCATTTCCAGGCCTCCTTATCAGGTTTTCATGAATAGAAAAGGCGTTGCAACATTATCACGCTGCAACGCCTTTCCTTCAAGTGCTCCTCGTATTGGACGGCTTTCAGCTTAATCCAAAGTTCCCATGGCAAGGATTTCATAAGCCCGGCAAACATAGGATTGGTTATGGTTTTCGACGGATTTAAATTTTAAATACTTGGCTTTTCGGACTGTTTCTTCCCAAAATTCTTTGACTTCTGGAAATGGTACCGTTTGTTTTGTCTCTTCGCAGCTGGCTACTATCTGAAAACGGGAGCATTAGAATGGAAAAGCCGTGATGGATCCCGTAACGCGCTATTTTTTGGGAAGGCCCAAGTCTTTCGGAGGCTTAGGCCGGCGAGTTCCGGGGGGATAACTTTCCTCCTGAGTCACGGTCTTCGCCTTTTCGTAAACCTTTTCAACAGGGACGTGATTTCCGTCGTGACCGACGGGAAGCGGACAGCGACCGGTGACTTGGAACTCGTTTTCAATGTCTTTTTCCCATACCACAATGACCGCCGGATCCCGACCGGGAAGTGCAAAATCTCTGCCGCCTTGGGGCCGCCATTCCGTCTCGACCGTGCGCAGCAATTTCTTTTCGAAAAACCCGCAGGGGCCCTGCGGAGGGCCCACTGGCTGTTCCACTTGGACCACTCCTACAGCAGGCGGAGGATTCACCACGGGCGGTTGGAGTAGCAGAGGTTTTTGAATCTGCGTTTTCCTCCGCTTTTTCTCGGCGGCTTCTCTCTCAAGGGCTACCTTTTGCAGTTCGGCCTCCTTCTGTTTGACCGCCTCGAGCTTGTCCAGAAAATCTTTTTCCAGCTCATCGCGGGGTTCAAACTTTTTCCTTTCTTTTTTTTCGTGAGGACCCACAATCACACCGCCTTCGACTTCGATCTCAGGCCCTCCGCCTCTCTGCTCAAGTGCTTTCTTGGCCTTTTCGAACTCTTCCATAGCCTTCTTGTATTCTTCCTCAAGCTCCTTTTCCCTCTTTTTCAACGCTTCCAATTCATCTTCTTCACTCGCGCTAATCTTTTCCGTCCCCTCGGAGTAAACCTTGGCCTTTGCGCCTGTGAGTTGAATCGCGTCCCAAATGTCGTCGATGCCAGGATTGAGCCTCTCTTTCTTTTCAGGTGTCGTTTCACCCGCTTGCTCGTAAACTTTTTTCGCGAGATCTTCCTTGGCGACTGGATTCCCTTTCAGGGTGGAGACAAAAAGCCAAGTCGTCCATTGAATGATTGTGTCCCTTTCTTTCTCGGGATGCTTGGAATAAGGCGTCTTGTAAGCGCCCTGCTGTTGGAGATCCTGGGTGGTCCTGATAACGGCCTGCGTTCCCCCAAGCTGCGTCTTCCAATTCTGATCGAGCGTCTCTGGATCAAGGAGCGCCAACTCGTCTCTATCCTCCGGACCCGCCGGCCGGACCCGCGCATCCAAACAGACTCCAGTCAGGGGAATGGCTTTTGTCTCCTTCGGCCCCAGCGTGGTCTCGACCGTTTCTGTGAGCGCATAGTTTTGGACTTTGCCTGTCTTTGAAGCCAAAATGGTCGGAGAAATTCGAATGAAAAAGGATTCGTCCGAATGATTGACGAGCGTCAGGGTAGCGACATGACCGATGGTTTCTTTGGTCCCAACGATCGAAAGGCTGACTTTGTCCGGATCAAGTTGGGTCGGGAAAGCGAAGGCCAGTTGTTGCAACTCCTCTTTCAGCTTTTTGATTCTCTCCTTGAGCTTCTTTTTGACAGAAGATTCCGGCAGGCCCTCTACCGCCTTTTCCGCGGGTTCAATCAGAGGCGGGACTTGGGCCTTGGCCGCCTCCCGATCTTGTTTCGCCGTCTCGTAGGCTTGGAGGGCCGCTTCAAAAGCCTTCTTGCTTTCTTGGGCTTTTTTCTCGGCTCCCTTGGCAATGTTTTCCGCCTTCTCCGCCGCCTTGATATCTTCCTGTTTCCCAGTTTGATTTGCCTTTTCTCTGGCTGCATTCGCCTCCTCTCTTTTTTTCTGGGCATTCTGGCTGTCTCGGATATCCTGGTCGGCCTTTTCGGTCCAATCGTCAGCCGCTTTACTCGTCCGGTCCTTCGCACCCTGGGCGTTTTGAAGCGCCTTTTCAGCAGCTTCTACTTTTTCTTTGGCGTCTTTACTCGAACCAGCAAATCCTGAAGGGGCGGCTGTCATAAGCACAAAGGCCAATACCCCTGTCAATCCCATAACGTTTCTTAAGCCTGTTTTCAGACTCATGCCTCTTTCTCCTTTTTTGCAATTGTTACTCATAATAATTTTGACGACGATCCGGTGAGTTGGATTTCGTCCCAAGTGGACTTTTCGCGCGGAGGACCCTCGGGGGGCTTATCTCCTGCGGGAAAACCCGCAGGGTACAAGACAAAGGAGTAAACCGCTTCCTTTCCATCCGGATATTGCATCGTCGTCTGAAGCTTCCATGGGTTCGAAGTATCAGCGATATGGGAAGCGTCGAATTCGGCGACGCTTGAGAAAACGCCCGTTCCGGCCGTGGGCGGATACACCCATTCGCCTTCACCAGAAGCGCCTTTGGAGGAGGATCCCGAGCCTCCAGTAACCAAAGCGGGCGTCAATCCACCGAGGGCTCCAAGCGTAGACAATCCTGAGGATGACTTTTTTGCCGCGTGATAGCCTGCTGTATTATAGGTGCTCTTAGAAGATCCCGAAAGCCCTGACAAAGCCATGAGCGAACTGCTCAAGAGGGCCGAACCCACCTTAGTCTTGGTTGATTTCGAGGCCTGCTGTTTAGGAATGAAAACCGGTCGGAGCCTTCCCAAATTTTTTGCCGCTTGCTCGCTTATTTCAAACAGGGTCTTGGGTCCGTAGACGGTTCCCTCCGGCGAAATGAGTTGAACGCTCTTGACTCTCGCCATACCCGGAGGGCGTGAAATAAACTCCATTTTTAAGACATCTTCCTGGACGCGGGAAACATACGCGTCCACAGAGACATTATTCTGCGTATCCTGATAATGCTGATAGGCTGGCGGTTCACTGCCCTCTTGTCTTTCTTCGGGCGGCTCCGACATTCCAGAAGGCACAAAAGAAACCTGATGAAGACAGAACAGAAAGGGAAGCATCCAAGCGAGTGTTCTGAGATAGGAGGTTGGCAAAGCTGTCCATTCCATCAAAAAACCTAAAGTCGAATGGGGGTATCGATTCGTTGGTAACCTCCAAGTTTGAGTTTCAACACCTTAAAGAGAAAAAAGCTCCCCCGGCCTGGACGACTTTCGCGGCGAAGCAGCCCCTGTGGGGCAACTGGGCACTCTCTACCACAGAGACGGGAATCTTCAACGCCCATTTTCCGGAATCAAGAGTGTTGGATGGCCAGTCTTGCTAAAAGGTAAGAGGTGGTGGATTCGGCTCCCTGGTTGAGATTGATTTGGCCTTCTCCCAAGCCATCATAACATCCACCCGTGGCCCGGTCGTAAACTACCTGCTTCAGACTGTTGTCGCCCAAAAACCAGTTAAAAGCTTCGTGCATGAGTTTGCGATAAGTCTCTTTCCCTGTAATGGTATAGGCGGTTCGGAGCGCGCAAGCCATGGCGGAGGCGTCCTCGGGCTGCTGGTCAAAATAGCGCCGTTCACCGGTTTTATGATGCCAGCCGTCCTGACCAATGGGGGCGTAGATTCCTTTCAAAAAAGTCTGACCAATCAAAAAATCCAAAGTCTTGACGCCCGTCTTAAGATATTCACTATTGCCGGTCTCGCCGTGTCCCAAAAGAAGCGCCTCGGGAAAAACAGCATTCGAATAAGTTAAATAAGTTTCAAACCACTGCCACTCTTCCGTAGCGACTCCCCGGTAAAGCGATAGGAGCCGGTCGCAGTGGCGGACCAGTATTTCCTGGAAGTCTTTAAGAAGGCAAAGTCCCTTGATATAAAAAGCGGCCGCTCGGGGGGATTCCACCCTCTGAGAATATTCCATTCTTTTCTTTAAGAGAGAAAGGGCCTTCTGCTTGACGCTTTCTGGCAGGGAATCTGTCGCGGCTGTCGCCGCCAAGGCCCAGAACGTCCGGCCGTTCGCGTCTTCAAGATTTTCCTTTTGGTTCAGCTCAAGGTCGATAGTCCTGTCGGGCTTTACGTAATTATAAAAAAGGCCGTCTTCGCCCAAGACAAACTCGATGAAATGCAAATAAATCTCAATGCGTTTGAGCAGTTCTTTTTTCCTTTTATCAGGAGATAAGCTTTTAAACACCTTGCCGAGTCCGTCATAGTAGGAACACGTTGCGATCAGTGCGCGTGCATTGTCATCTACCGTATAGCCGGACGAGATATCCGGCAAAGAAAGCTGGGCGAATTGGATGATTCCGAAATCATCGGTCAAACGAAACAGATGGTTTAAATTTACCCGCGGAATTTTTTTGTGCTTACTGACTTCGGCAATATCGCTGGAATATTTCGAAAACAACTTTGAATACTCAAGGGCCACATTGTCCCAGGTCATATGGCGTGTCCTGAAATAAGCATTTTTTCCTAATTGTTCCCTGCGAAGGGGGTCTTTCAAAAGATTGAGAAGGGCCTCGGTATACGAAGCAGGGTCCTTGAAATTGACTAAGAGTCCGGACTCGCGAGTGATGATCTCCGTGGCTTGGGCAAAAGGCGTGGAAATGACAGGCCTTCCAGATCCTAGCGCGTAGGAGAGCGTTCCTGAAACCGCTTGATTCGGATCCAAAGAGGTTGAGATATAAATATCCGCGGCCCTCAAGAACTGGAGGAGTTTATCAAGCGAAACATATTCATTATAGAAGCTCACATGGGAAGAAAGCTTGAGTTCGCGGACCTTTCCAATGAGGGAGTTCCG
>Ga0209515_10002893_pt1 | contig 25342 bp, 18 predicted proteins | sample Subgroupgradi54m_FD_187454 | JGI IMG/M metagenome (GOLD analysis project Ga0209515, IMG submission 187454) | Subsurface groundwater microbial communities from S. Glens Falls, New York, USA - GMW60B uncontaminated upgradient, 5.4 m (SPAdes)... ... | reverse complement strand
AAATATTGCCGCGCAGGTGGGCGTAAATATTTCCACCGTGATTCGCCATCGCCAGGGAACCCACGTCAGTCGGTCAGCAGCGGCGCTGTCTGGTGCACTCGCGCACTACGATGCACAACCCGCGACTGCGCTGGCCGCCATTGCTTCGCGACAGCCCATTACCATTCCAGAATATTTTGATGAACGACTCGCCCAATTTCTCGGCTATCTGACGGGCGACGGACACATCAGTGTGGTGAAACGCGTGTTGGGATTGACCACCGCCGACGACGAACCGCGCGATACCTTCGCCGCACTCGCGCAGGCGTTGTTCGGTCTGACGGCAAAAATTCGCAAAGACGAGAATCGTTGGCGTGTGTTGCTGCACTCGCAGGATCTGCGCGATTTTCTGCAGTCGCTTGGGATGTCGACCGGTGTGTCAGCGCGAGAAAAAAATGTCCCTCAACTCATCTGGCGCTCGCCGCGGTCGGTGGTGTGTGCGTGGTTGCAGGCCTATTTTGATTGCGATGGCTACGCCGGTCGTCAGGGTGTGATTCTTTCCACATTCAGTGCGGCGCTCGCGGAAGGTGTGCAACAACTCTTGTTGCGCCTCAATATTTTGTCGCGCCGTCGTCGTGCGGGCGAAGGGTGGCATGTACATGTGACGGGGCATGGCGCTCAGATTTTTGAGGCACTCGTCGGTTTTGGAATTTGCCGCAAACAGCGCGCGTTGCGGGAGTATCTCGCATCGCACCAACAATGGAAGCGCGAGGACTGGGACGATGAGATTGTGGAGATTCAACACGGCAAACAAGATGTCTATGATTTCACCGTTGAGGAGACGCATCGATATGTTGCGCACGGTTTGGTGAATCATAATAGCTTTTGGCACAGTAAAATCATGACGCAGCGGGTGTTGAAAGATAGTGAAGTCATCGACTACGCCGATCATCATTCCGGGACGGTCGCGATGTCGCCGGGAAATTTTAATCCGTACAAAGTCGGCATCGAGCTTTTTCGCGATATTGAAGAACGGTGGAATAAAGGCCGTTTCGGCAAGGAATACAACGAATGCACCGATATGCGCGCCCGCGCCAATTGGGATCGCAATCTGGGATTGGGTCGCGAAAAAATTTTCGAGGTGCGCACGATTTACAACGACGTCACGTTCATCGATGAATTTCTTACCGCCGAATTTTGTCAGCGTCACAAATTATTTGTCTACGCCTACAACATCACGACGGAACAATACGAAGTCGCGAGCCACACCTTCGACAAAATCAAACAGCAATTACTTTTTCAACTCACGAACTGCGGCAATCCGCAGTTGGCGGTCGTCGATGCGAACTATCACAATCGCGGCGAGTTGGTGATCAAGCACACCCACGAAGGCATGGACCTGCGCCCCGATTACGCGCAGGAAACCCTGAAAAGTTTGTTCATGGTCTGGCGTCGCCCCGTGCATGTGGAAACATTGGTCGATGGTCTGCCCCGATTTTTATCGTTTGACGGCGAACAGTATAAGGAACAAAAGCCGTAGGCTGTCGAGGGACGAGGGACGACCGTCTGCCTTGGGCAGACTGGGACGAGGGACGAAAAATCAGCGCATGCAGAATCATCATGTAATACTCATTCTCGATAATCGCGATTCGTTTACGTACAATCTAGTGCAACTCGTCGAGACGCTGGGAGCGCGGGCGGTGGTGTATCGCGCGGAAGATCTTACGATTGAAAAGGCTGCGGCGCTGCAGCCCACGCATTTGCTGCTTTCGCCGGGACCGCTGCGACCGTCCGATCATCCGATGAACGCGCAACTCCTCGCGCAATTTCGCGAACGCATTCCGATTCTGGGTGTGTGTCTCGGTCTGCAAGCGACCAACGAATTTTTCGGTGGCACGTTGCGCCGCGACACACCGCCGCTGCATGGCAAGACGAGTGCGGTCTGGCACGACGGCGACGGAATTTTTCGCGGCGTGAACAATCCCTCCACGATGATGCGTTATCATTCGCTCGTGATCGACAAGCTGGGCGTCGGTTTGCGGGCGACGGCGTGGACACACGATCACGCGCAGATCATGGCGATTGCGCATGAGTCGCTGCCGATCGTCGGTGTGCAATTTCATCCCGAATCGTTCATGAGTGCCGAGGGTGCGACGCTTGTGCGGAATTTTTTGATGGACGCGCGTGGTTCGTGATGTGTGGTTTGCGATTCGTGAACTGCCTCGCGTTGCATTTCCGGTTGATCGTAATCGCTGTACCCCTAATCGTCATTCGTCATCTTGATCGTTAATCGATGCGGATTACGAGCTCGATGGCGAAACTAGAAAATAAATCCATCGCCACTTCACGGTGTTAGCGTTCGGGGACTGTCCCCACTATCGGAAGTGGCGATTCTGATTACGAAAATATTTGGAGCGGATTAGGAACATGGAATGCGCATCGTCGCCTGTGCTTACCAACGTTTGGAATTCCTGTCCGTTCCGCAGCCGTTTGTGTTGCTCAAAACGGGACTCGCGGGGCGCGGGCATCGGTGGTCGCTGTTGGGATGGGAGCCGTGGTGGAGTTGGAATCCTTCGTGTGGTGATCCGCTGATCTGCATGGATGATGTGTTGGCTGATGTGAAGAATATTTGTGGTGGCGACATTGTTTGCGAATTTCCCCTGCCTGCCGTGATGGGGGCGATTAGTTATGATTTTGGGGCGCGGAAAACCTTGAGCGTCCCCCTCACCCAGCCCTCTCCCCAAAGGGAGAGGGATACCGATGCCCTGTTATTTGCGATGCGGCGTGTGGTGGTGATGGATGAAGTGGCGCAGTGTGGGTGGGAGATTTTTTTTGATGAGAGGGTGGCGGTGTCTCCGAGCGAGCGGCCCCCTCACCCAACCCTCTCCCAAAGGGGAGAGGGATTGCCTCAATCAAATTTTACACGCGATGGATATGTGGCGGCGATTGCGCGCATTCAATCGATGATCGCAGCGGGGGATTGTTATCAGGTGAATCTCTCGCAACAGTGGACGGCGCACACATCATGCACCGCGCCGGAATTATTTCGACGCGCCATCGACCGCAATCCCGCACCGATGATGGCGTTGGTGGCGACGTCCGATGTGCAGATTATTTCCACATCGCCGGAACGTTTAATTTCACGGCGTGGTGGCCAATTAATTTCCGAACCAATTAAAGGAACCATCGCCCGCGGATCAACAACTGCAAAGGATTTGGCAGCGATGCAGAATTTGCGTGCGAGTGCGAAGGATCGCGCGGAGCTGGCGATGATTATTGATTTGGTGCGCAATGATCTGGGGCGCGTGGCGCAAACAGGAAGCGTGCAAGTCATCGACGCGGCGCGGATTGAGTCGTATGCGAATGTGCATCATCTGGTCGCCACGATTCAGGCGCAGGCGCGCGCCGATCTGTCGTGGGCGGAAATTTTTCGTGCGATGTTTCCGGGCGGATCGATCACGGGTTGTCCGAAGGAACAGGCAATGCAGGTGATTGCCGAGCTCGAGCCCGATCCGCGCGGATTTTATTGCGGATCGATTGGATACATCGATGCGCGGGGCGACGGCGATTGGAATATTGCGATTCGCACGATCACGCAGTGCGGAACGACCGTGCGTTTCAATCTGGGTGGTGGGATTGTGTACGATTCCGATCCGGCGGCGGAGTATGAAGAGACGCTGCGCAAAGGGGAGACGTTGTTTGGATTGCTGGATGATGCCGCCTTGTGATACGCACCACCTCTCATTTTGCAGAACAACTCAAGGAGACTCTATGCCGATTGAAACGACGCCGGAGTTTGTCGCGCAGGCCTACGCGTTCATCGAAAAAAATCTGCCGACCATTCGGAAACGCGTGGCGCGTCCGTTGACACTCACCGAAAAAATTGTGTTGGGACACCTGGACGATGCCGTCGGCCAAGACATCACGCCGGGCAAGGCGTTGCTGGCGTTGCGACCTGATCGTGTGGCGATGCAAGACGCCACCGCGCAAATGGCGATGCTGCAATTTATGCTCACCGGAAAAACCGAAACCGCCGTGCCCACGACGGTGCATTGCGATCATTTGATTCGCGCGGAAGTTGGGGCGGCAGCCGATTTGCAACTCGCGCAAAAGGAAAACAAAGAGGTCTACGATTTTCTGGAATCCAGCTCGCGGCGCTGTGGCATCGGATTTTGGGGGCCGGGCGCGGGGATTATTCATCAGGTGGTGTTGGAGCAATATGCGTTTCCGGGTGGCATGATGATCGGCACCGATTCACATACACCAAACGCGGGCGGGTTGGGCATGATTGCGTGCGGTGTGGGCGGCGCCGATGCGGTCGATGTCATGGTGGGGTTGCCGTGGGAAGTGTTGTGTCCAAAAATTGTGGGCGTGCGACTCACCGGTGCATTGAACGGATGGACCGCACCGAAAGATGTCATCCTGAAAGTCTGCGAATTACTCACGACCAAAGGCGGCACCAATCGCATCATCGAATATTTCGGTCCGGGTGCGCGCATGATCAGTTGCACGGGCAAGGGCACGATTACGAACATGGGCGCAGAGCTGGGTGCGACGACGTCGATTTTTCCATACGACGAAAAAATGCGAGCGTATCTGGTGGGAACAGAGCGCGGGGAAATCGCACGCCTCGCCGATGCGCATCAGGCCATGCTCTGCGCCGATCCGGAAGTCGAGGCCGCGCCGGAAAAATATTTTGATCAGGTGATTGAAATTAATCTCTCCACACTCGAACCGCATATCGTGGGGCCGCATTCACCCGATGTCGCGCATCCGATTTCGCGATTGAAACAAGATGTGATCAGCGAAAAATATCCGGACCAGATTCAGGTCTCGCTCATCGGCAGTTGCACGAATTCCTCGTACGAAGACATCGAACGCGCCGCCGATATTGCGCGGCAGGCCGCCGCGTTTGGCATTAAATCGGCGACCACACTCATGGTCACGCCTGGTTCCGAGCAGATTCATCAAACGATTGCGCGTGATGGGCAACTCGCCGCGCTCGAGGCGATTGGCGCGACGGTGTATGCGAATGCGTGTGGTCCGTGCATCGGACAATGGAAACGCGACGGTGCGGTGAAGGATGCGCCGAACACGATTCTGACGTCGTACAATCGCAATTTCCCGAAACGGAACGATGGCAGCGCGCAAACGCTCGCGTTCATTGGCAGCCCGGAAATCGTGACGGCCATGGCGTTGGCGGGCCGTCTCTCGTTTGATCCGCTGCACGATACGCTCACGGCCGCCGATGGGCGTGCGGTGAAACTCGTGCCGCCTGCGAAGGCGCCGGAATTGCCGCCCAATGGTTTTGTGCGCTCGCGTGCGGGCTATGTGAATCCGCCGCCCGCGGACCAGGCCGCAAAAATTTCCGTGGCCGTCGACGCGAAAAGCCAACGCCTGCAACTGCTCACGCCATTTCCCGCGTGGAGTGGTAAAGATTTTTCGAAATTGCCGCTGTTGCTCAAGGCGAAGGGCAAATGCACGACCGATCATATTTCCCAGGCCGGACCGTGGTTGAAATTTCGCGGGCATCTGGAAAACATCAGCGGGAATACCTTTTTGGGCGCCATTAACGCCTTTTCCGGCGAGGCCGGTGTCGGAAAAAATTTGCTCACGCAGCAACGCCAACCGTTTCCAGAAATCGGCAAGGATTACAAAAGTAAAAACGTGGTGTGGATCGTCGTGGGCGATGAAAATTACGGTGAAGGATCGAGCCGCGAACACGCCGCGATGTCCCCGCGCTTTTTGGGATGTACTGCTGTACTAGTACGCAGTTTCGCGCGCATTCACGAAACGAATCTGAAAAAGCAGGGCGTGCTGGCGATCACGTTTGCGAATCCCGCGGATTACGACAAGGTGCAGGAAGGTGACCGCATGAGTGTCGCCGGCCTCACGACATTTGCGCCGGGCAGTCAATTCACGGTCACGCTGCATCACGCAGACGGCCGCGAAGAATCCTTCGCCGCGCGCCACACCTTTTCCGCGGAACAAATCGCCTGGTTCAAAGCGGGATCGGCGCTGAATAAAATGCGGGCGGGGTGACGCGGGAGTGATTTGTGGTTCGTGATTCGTGTATGACGGCGGAGACAGCTACGGCGCTTCGTAATCGGTGTTTTCCTCATCCTCATCGTGCATCGTCATTCGTGATCGTCGACTACGAAAAATTCGCTTCCGATCACGATGACGATCTCGATGAGGATTACGACAACACCGATTACGACAATCCCTGCGCGTGGCGCTGACGGGAGTTCGCACATCACGAGCCACGGGAGAACGTTGCCAATGCACATCATCGTGAGTTGTTTAGTGTCGCTGTTGCTCTGTTTGCCGAGTCTTGAAGCAGTGGCGGCATCGCGCAGTGCGCATGTCGCGCATGTGGCACCGGTTTTTCCGTCATTCGATCCGACCGCCACGTATCAGATTCAGTTGCAGCATGGCTGGTATCACGGAAAATATTCCGGCGCGCAGCTGCATTGGACTGCCGATGAGTTGATCATCGACGACGCCACCCATGACACCGAGATTCATATTGCGCGTGGGGCGATGCGGCGCATTGTGGGGCTGAGTGGTCCGCTGCCGGGCACGCAATGGCGCAAAGGTTTGTGGTGGGGGAGTGGCATTGGGGCGGGTTCGGGTTTGTTGTTGGGGCTGGGAGCACTTGGTATTGTGAGCGGTCTCGCCGAGTCGGATTGTCGCAACTGTCCAGGGACGGCAAAAAAATTCGAGATCGTGGGAATCGGATTGGCGTCGGGCGCAGTGTGCGGCGGAGTGATTGGATTGTTGCTGGGAACCGCGCGCCACCGTCGCCAAAAAATTTCGATCAATCCAATGATTGCCCCAACCGCCGATGCCACAGCGCTTGGGCTCGGTGTTTCGGGGCGTTATTGAACGGCATATTTTTGTTGCCAACAATCACCACGTGCCAAAGTTACCACGTGAAAAAGTAACCACGTGACTTTGTCACGTGGTTTGTCGGCTTCGAAATCAGCTACTTGAGCGGAATGAGCGGTACGAACCGCTCCTCATCCTAATCGTCATCGTGCATCGTCATTTGTGATCGTCCTCTCCTCGGGTACTCCGATCAAATCACGAACCCCAAATCACAAGTCACGTTTATAGCATCGTATAAGCGTGAGAAACGTCCCCAACGTTATGTGACGTGATTGATGAGTTGTGATTGCGAATTAGGATCACGAATTTCGAACTCGATCTGGATGAGGATTACGACAACCCCGATGAGGACCCCTCGACCCATCGACCCAAGTAGTTCACGCAACTCCAGCCCGTCGCCCATCCGATACTACCTATGACGGGATTCGTCCGCGTGGAGCGTTATGGTGACTGCAAAAAAAATCGGACCGTCTGGGCAGGAGCCGCCGGCACCTGATTTGGGGCCGTCGCTCGCGGGTCCGCCGGTGGCGTGGCCTACCGAGACGACCGAGGACACGATTTATCAGCTCACGCAGGCCTGCAAATATGCGATGGGCGTGAATCTGATTTCGGATAGTGCCCGCAAAGGGGCGGAGCTCGCGTGTTTCGCGTTGGGGCGATTTAATAAGGCGCTGCTCGGGCATCGCAGTGGATTCGCGGGGCGCTCGAAGGCGATGGCGGCCAATGATCTGCAAGGACGTGCGACGGACGGACCGGAATTGTATCGTGAAGTCACCGACGCGCTGAAAAGTGCACTGATTTTTCTGACGTGGGACACCCGCGAAGAACTTAATCTACCTCGCGCAGCTGGCTTATATCGAGAGCCCAGTGTCTGAGTTTGGCGTAGAGGCTGGAGCGCGCAATCCCTAAAATGCGGGCGGTTTTGGCGAGATTCCCCTTCGATTTGCGAATGGCCTCTTCGACGACGCTGCGTTCGTGGTCGCGCAGCGGATGGGCGCCGGCGGTGAGCGCACTGCCGGCGGATTTTGGGGCACAGGGTTGCGGCGTGAAATGCAAATCGTCGACCTCGATGCAGGAGCCGGTTGCTGCCATGATGGCGCGATCGATGGTGTGGCGCAATTCGCGGACATTGCCGGGCCACGGGTGGGCCAGCAAAACTTGCATGGCTTCAGGGGCAATTTCGAGCTCGCGATCGCGGGCCTTCGCGGCTTGCAAAAATTGATGCGTGAGCAAGGTGATGTCTTCGGGGCGTTCGCGCAGCGGGGGCAGATTCATGGGAACATTGTAGAGGCGATAGTACAAATCCTCGCGAAATTGACCCGCAGCGACCATTTCGCCCAACCGGCGATTGGTGGCGGCCACAATCCGGCAATCGATCGGTTGATCGGCGGTGCCGCCAACGCGACGGACCGTGCGCGTTTCTAACACACGCAGTAAACGGGTTTGCAGGTCGAGCGGCATTTCGCCGAGTTCATCGAGAAAGAGGGTGCCGCCTTGCGCCTGTTCGAAGACGCCGCGATGTTGCGCCGACGCGCCGGTGAAGGCGCCGCGTTCGTGACCAAATAATTCCGATTCGATGATGGTGGCCGGGATGGCGCCGCAATTCACCGCGACAAATGGTTTGATCGCGCGACCGGAGCCGGCGTGCAGCGCGCGCGCCAGCAATTCCTTGCCGGTGCCGGATTCGCCGGTGATGAGCACGGTGACATCACTCGGGGCGACGCGCGCGACGAGCGCAAAAATTTCCTGCATGGCGCGATTGGCGGTGAGGAGTTCGCCGCAGCGATGTTGCGTGGTGGGGGCAATCGTTTCTTGCACGACCTCGACGTGATACGAAACCGTGGTGCGTCCGACTTGGAAACTGCCGCGCTCTGGCAAGAGTTTCGAGCGCACTTGTTGCCCGCCCCACCAGGTGCCGTTGCGACTGTCGCAATCGCGCAACAGAATTCCGTCGCGGTCGGACTCGATGCGACAATGTTGGCGCGAAATGTAGGGGTCGTTCGTTACGATGAGATGATTTTGCGGAGAGGCCCCAATGTTGATCGGCAGGAAATCGAAGGTGTGCGCCCCCCTGCGGTCGGGGCTGTATTCCACCGTGAGCGCGATGCGTTCGATCGTCAGGGCGTGGCTCTGTGGTTCGAATTTTAATACGAGTGTGGGATGATACTCGCGGGCCAGCGTGGTGGGTGCATGCTCGACCTGGTCGTGTGCATATTCAAAGAGCAGCTCGCCGACTTCAATATGACTGCCGATGTGCAACGGGCAACTCGCGGTAATGCGCTCGCCATCGACAAACGTGCCGTTACGACTGTGATCGGTGAGTTGATAGGTGGTGCCATCCCATTGCAATTCGAAATGATGACGGGAGAGGGTGGGATCTTCCAGCGGCAGATCGCACCCGGCGTCGCGTCCCACCAAAATGCGTTCCTTCGAAAGCGGAAAACGCAAGACCTGTTCGCCGCGGCGTGAAAGGATCAAATACGCCATATAACGCGGCTACAGTAGGAGTGAGGGGCAGGTCAAGTGGGAAAGTGCCATAACCTGCATTTTTTGGCCGAATTCTGATTGCGTTTGTAATCGAACACATTAGAGGTCTGCCGATTATGCTACCCGATATTCTCGATCTCAGCGCCGATGGGTTGCGCGCCGTGGCCGCGTCCGCAGGGCTGAAACCCTTTGGCGCCGGGCAAATCTACACGTGGTTGTATCAGCAAGGGGTGACGTCGTTTGACGAGATGACGAACGTGTCGGGGGCGGCGCGCGCGGCGTTGGCGGCGGCATATCGTGTGGGAGCGCTCGAAAACGTGGCACAGCAAGAGGCCGCCGACGGGACCACGAAATTTCTCTTTCGCCTTTTCGATGGCTTGCAGGTCGAAACCGTCATGATCCCGGCCGATCGGCGCGATCATGGTCCGCGTCGCACGGTCTGTATTTCCACGCAGGCCGGTTGCGCCATGGGCTGCACGTTTTGTCGCACGGCCACCATGGGGCTGGCGCGGCATTTGAGCGCGGCGGAAATTCTGGCGCAGGTGTTGGCGGTGCGGCGTCTGTTGGTGGCGCGTGGCGAGCGCCTGAGCAACGTCGTGCTCATGGGCATGGGCGAACCGCTGCACAACTACGACCCGACCATGCAGGCGTTGCGCATTATGGTCGATCCAAAAGGCATCGGTCTGGCGCCGCGCCGCGTGACGCTCTCGACCGTGGGTTTGGTGCCAGGCATCCGCAAATTTGCGACGGAACATTTGGGCGTGAAGCTCGCGCTGTCACTGCATGCCACCACCGACGACGTCCGGCGCACGCTCATTCCCATGGCGAAAAAATATCCGCTCGACGAAATTTTTGCGGCCTGTCGCGATTTTTGTCGCACGCAACCGCGCCGCGGTGAAGTGGTTACCTTAGAGTACTTAATGTTACGCATGGTGAACGATACCGAGGCCGACGCGCACCGTTTGGTGAAAATCGCCGCGCATGTGCCGTCGAAGGTGAATCTGATTCCGCTCAATCCGTATCCGGGTTGCCCGTGGGAGCGCCCCGAAGAGGAGCGCATCGAAAATTTTGCGAACGCGTTGCGCGCCAAAGGTGTGCAAGTGAATATTCGCCATAGCCGCGGCCAAGATATTCTCGCCGCGTGCGGGCAGTTGGCGGTGGGAAATAGAGACTAGAGAATAGAGAATAGTAAATGCTTCACTAGTGACATCTTCCTAGTCTCTATTCCCTAGTCTCTAAAAATGGAGATCACATGAACACACCATACATCGGCATCATCGGCGGCAGCGGATTGTATCAGATGGAGGGCGTGGTGGTGCGCGAGGAGCGGCGGATCGAGACGCCGTATGGCGCGCCGAGCGATGCGATTTTGTTGGGCACACTCGACACTGTTCCGGTCGCATTTTTGCCGCGGCATGGGCGCGGGCATCGGGTGACGCCGTCGGAAATTAATTATCGCGCGAATATCTGGGCGCTGAAATCGATTGGCGTGCACGCGCTCATCGCGGTGTCGGCGGTGGGCAGCATGAAAGAGGCGATTGCGCCGGGCGATTTGGTGTTGGTCGATCAATTCATCGATCGTACGCAGGCGCGTGCCTCGACATTTTTTCACGACGGCATTGTGGCGCACGTGAGCTTTGCCGATCCGGTCTGCGAAAAACTCGCGACATTACTTTTTGCATCGCGCAGCGCGATCCCCACCACCGTGCATCCGTGCGGCACGTATGTCTGCATCGAAGGTCCCATGTTTTCGTCGCGTGCCGAATCGCTGCTGTATCGGTCGTGGGGCGTCGATGTGATTGGTATGACAAATTATCAGGAGGCGAAACTCGCACGCGAGGCGGAAATTCCGTTTGCCACGATTGCGCTCGCGACCGATTACGATTGTTGGCACACGGACGCGGCCGACGTCGACGCGATGTCGGTGCTGGCGGTCATGCAAAAAAATGTGATCAACGCGCAAACCCTGATTCGCCACGCGTTGCCGCAGGTGGTGTCCGCCACGCGCGACTCGATTGCGCATCGCGCGCTCGCACAAGCGATCGTCACCCCGATCGCACAAATTTCGGCGGCGGTGCGGGAACGTTTGTCTCCCATCATTCAAAAATATGTTGCGGCACGGTGAAGCACAACACGACGACGCGCTTATTTTACACGCGCGTCCGCTGCGCGATGCCGACCTCATTGTGACGTGGCTTGGTCGCAACAACGGCAAATGCAGTGGCGTCGCGGCGCACGCGCGGCGTTCGCGCAAACGCTTTGAGGGCGGACTGCAGCCGGGCATGATCGGTCGACTCGGTTATCAGGAACGTCCGCAACGCGATTTGGCGACACTCGCCGATTGGCACGTCACGCAAGCGCCCGGTCGTGTCGTGACCACTATGCCCGCGTTCGCTGCGTTCGGTGTGATCGTCAATCTCGTTGAACAAATGAGCATGGAACGCCAAGCGAGTCTGGAGCGTTTCGATTTGGCGACGCAGACGTTGCGCAATCTGGAAACAATTGCACCGGTGACGGTGCTCATGCAATTTCTGGCGGCGTGGTTGCGCGCCTGCGGGTTCGATCCGTTCGGTCGTTTGTGTGTGCGCTGCAGCGCGGGGTTTGGCAACCGCGCATTTTTTTCTCCCGCGGAAGGCGGCGCGCTGTGCGACACCTGTGATCGACGCAGCGTGTGGACCATGCCATTCCCCGTCGTCTGTTGTGACGCAGCCGTTTCAATGCAATGGCCCGACACGCCCGCGCTGCGCGATTTTTTTCGCGTCGGCATCGGCCAACAACTCCGTCACCTGCTGGGCCGCGAACTCGCGTCGGCGGCGTATTGGGAGATGGTGTGGCAAAGTTCCGAGGGACGCGGGACGATATGACCGAGGGACGAGGGACGACCGCTCCCTTTGGTCGCTGGGACGAGGGACGCAACTATAGTGAATGCAGTTTCGTCCTTCGTCCCAGTTCGCCACCGGCGAACGGTCGTCCCTCGTCCCCACACAAAACATACATGATGAGACGTGACATCAAGACATTACTCCTCCTCCTCATCCTCCTCTCCCTACTCCTGCATCTCTGCGCGAGTTGGGGGGTGTGGTCATTGTGGTCACAACAAGCGGCGCAGATGGAAGCGCGCATTGCGCAGTATCAGGCGGAACATCCGATGCAGTTGGTTGATCTCGTGCAACCCGCCAACAAAATCGCGCCCGAGCACGCCACACTCATGGGTGTTGAACAAAATGCCACGCACGAAGAAACCGTTGCCATTCCACATCCCGCGCAGACGCCCGCCGTACATCACGAATCACGAACCACGCATCACGCATCACGAGTAACGAGCAACGAGCAACCAATTACGAATCACGAACCACGAATCACCAACCACGAATCACCAACCACGATGCACGAACCCGCAAAACCCAGCGCCCAGCGGGCTCCGCCGAGCACTGCGTTGGTCGAGCGCATGGACGGCAGCGGTGTGTTGTCGGTGCCGGAGGATTATTTTCCCGACTTTCATCGCGGCGGTCACACCTACGTGAACGTCATGCGCCATCCCGGTGTGGAATATTTTGTGGAACTCAAACGCGCGCTCAAAATCGCGTGGAATCCGATTCCGCCACTGCGCGCCAATTATGCGCTGATTCGCGATCGCGGTTCCGTCGCGGTGGTGATTGGTGTCACGGTCGATGCGAGTGGAAATCTCGTCGAACGCTTCGTGCTGAAAAGTTCCGGCATTGGTGCGTACGACCAGGAAGCACTGCGCGCGTTCAGCGCCACCTTCCCGTTTTTCGCACCGCCCGAAAAAATTCTCTCCATGGATGGCGAGGTGGATCGGGTGTTGCGCATGAGTTGGGTGTTTGAGGTGTTTTTTTGATGGAAATGCGCCAAACGCTCCTCACCCGTTTGACGGTCATTGCCAACGGCCTACCAAATAGACTAGCAGTGCCGCATGTCCTCATTACCAGAGACGCTGCGGGAAGATTTACAGCAGCTCATTGCTTGGCGCACAAGTCGCCAATTATCACATACGACGCTTGTATGTGTTTCGCGTGATCAGTTGAGCGCGCGCTTACCACGTATCGCTACATTGCTGCAGCATCCCGATGCCGCGCTCATTACGGCGCTGCTTGGAGAAATCGGCAATAATTGTTTTGATCATAATCTGGGGCAATGGCGCGGCACAGCCGGCTGCTGGTTTGCGTATCATTTTTCCGCACCTCATTTTTGGGCCATTCTTGCCGACCAAGGCCAAGGCATTCGGAATTCCCTCCAACACGTCCTGCCGAAAAATATTCAGTCCGATCAAGTCGCGCTGGAATTTGCCTTCGACAAACGGGTCTCTGGCCGCAGCCCGGAACAGCGTGGCAACGGTCTGAAATTTGTGCGCCAAATTATCAATTGCGAAAAACCCCGTGCGTTGTTGTGTTACAGTGGTGCTGGCATGGTCAGCTTTGGTGCGGTGCAGGCCGAATTAACGGAGGCCTATGCGCAATACGCCGACCGCACGATAGCCATCGTCGGAACAACCAGCGTCCTGCAGTGGGAGCTGCCACTATGAAACTCGATATCGGTGGATTTGGACCATTATTGATTTCCCGCCCGGCGGGTCGGGACGCTGCACTGGTCGTGCGGGCCTATCAACGTCCCGCGACCGACACAGAACCGATTGAACTCGATTTCAGTCGCGTGCAGGTCATTGCCCCGTCGTGGCTCGACGAATTTATTCAAACGCTCGAAAGTGAATTCGGCAAGCGCGTCGTGTCTCTTCCGTCCAATATCCCGGTCGTGGTGGAAACACTACGCGCGCTGCAACCGGATTAACGTTCCTCAACGTTCTTCCCTCGCTTGACTTTGCGCCAACGTAGTCACATGTAGTCTCCATGCGACAAGACAAACTCACGATCAAATCTCAAGAAGCGATTGCGCAGATGCAAAACGAGGCGGGGCGGCGGAATCATCAATCCATGGTTCCGGTGCATTTGTTGATCGCGCTGCTCGCCGAATCCGACGGGTTGGTGTCGACCATCGTGCAAAAAATCGGCGCGAATGTGGCGACGCTGCAGCAACAGACCGAAACATTACTCGCGAAAGAACCCGTCGTTTCTGGGGCGGCGGCCGGTCAACAATTTCTCTCCGACCCACTGAACAAAGTTCTCGATGCCGCGTTCAAATCAGCAGAACAGATGCACGATGAATTTGTGAGCGTCGAACATTTGTTGTTGGGGCTCGCGCAGGCGGGCAAAGAGGCGCAGAGTGTGTTGCAACGCAACGGCGTCACCACGGCCGCAATTGAAAAATCGCTGAAAGAAATTCGCGGACCGCATCGCGTGCAGGATCAAGATCCCGAAGGCAAATATCAGGCGCTGCAACGCTACGCGCGCGATCTCACTGAACTAGCCCGCCAGAACAAACTCGATCCCGTGATCGGTCGCGACGACGAAGTCCGGCGCGTGATTCAGGTCTTGTCGCGGCGCACGAAAAATAATCCGGTGCTGATCGGCGAACCGGGCGTTGGCAAGACGGCAATTGTGGAAGGTCTCGCGCAACGTATTGTACACGGCGATGTGCCGGAAGGACTCAAAAATAAACGTCTCGTCTCGCTCGATCTGGGCGCGATGGTCGCGGGTGCAAAATATCGCGGCGAATTTGAAGATCGTCTGAAGGCCGTGCTCAAAGAAATCGAACAGGCCGCGGGCGGCGTGATTTTATTCATCGATGAATTACACACGCTGGTCGGCGCCGGCGCGGCGGAAGGCGCGATGGACGCGTCGAATATGTTGAAGCCCGCACTCGCGCGTGGCCAGCTGCGCTGCGTGGGTGCGACCACGCTGAATGAATATCGCAAACATATCGAAAAAGATGCGGCGCTCGAACGCCGTTTTCAACCGGTCATGGTGGAAGAACCGTCGGTCGAAGATGCGATCGCGATTTTGCGCGGACTCAAAGAACGCTACGAAGTGCATCATGGGGTGCGCATTCAAGATGGCGCGATTGTCGCGGCGGCGACGTTGTCGCATCGTTACATCGCCGATCGTTTTCTGCCCGACAAGGCGATCGACCTCATCGACGAGGCGGCGAGCAAATTACGCATCGAGATCGACAGCCTGCCCACCGAGATCGACGAAATCGAACGCCGCGTGATGCAATTGCAAATGGAACGCGAGGCATTGAAAAAAGAATCCGATGCGGCGAGCCTGGAGCGCACACAAAAATTGGCGACCGAATTGTCGAGTCTGCAGGAACAATCGCATGCGCTGAAAGCGCGTTGGCAGCAGGAAAAGGCGGCGATTGCGCGGATTCGTGCGGTGAAAGAGCAGATCGAACGCGCGAAAGTTTCGCAAGAGCAAGCCGAACGCGCCGGTGATTTGCAACGCGCCTCGGAATTAAAATATGGACAACTCTGGAAACTCGATCGTGAATTGGCAGAGGCCAACACGGCACTGACCAGCATGCATGGCAGCGGACAGATGTTGCAAGAAGAAGTCACGGCGGAAGACATTGCCGAGGTGATTGCGAAATGGACGCGCATTCCGGTGTCGCGTCTGCTCGAAAGCGAAAAAGCGAAATTGCTCAAAATGGAACCGCGCCTGCGCGAACGGGTGGTGGCGCAAGACGACGCGCTGCACAAGGTGGCGGGCGCGGTGTTGCGGGCGCGTGCGGGATTGCAGGATCCGCATCGACCGATTGGTTCGTTTCTGTTTTTGGGGCCGACCGGTGTGGGCAAAACAGAAACGGCGCGGGCGTTGGCGGAATTTTTGTTTGACGATGAAGCGTCGATGATCCGCATCGACATGAGCGAGTACATGGAAAAACATGCGGTCGCGCGCCTGATTGGCGCGCCGCCGGGATATGTCGGCTACGACGAAGGCGGCCAACTCACGGAGGCCGTGCGTCGGCGGCCGTATGCGGTGTTGCTCTTCGATGAAATCGAAAAGGCGCACCCGGACGTCTTCCATATTTTTCTGCAGATTCTCGACGACGGTCGCCTGACCGACAGTCAGGGGCGCACGGTCGATTTCACGAACACGGTCATCATCATGACCAGTAATGTTGGCACATCAGAAAAAGATTTGCGCGCGCATTTTCGTCCCGAGTTTTTGAATCGCATCGATGAAATCGTCACCTACGCCGCGCTCACACCGGAATCACTCATCCCGATTGTCGATATTCAACTCGCGGGTATTGCGAAACGACTCGACGCACAAAAACTCACACTCGTTTGCTCGGCGGCCGCCAAACAGTATTTGGCGCGGGTGGGCTGGGACCCCGCGTATGGTGCGCGACCGTTGAAACGTGCGATGCAACGCGAAGTCCTCGATCCGTTGGCGGTGCAATTGCTCGCCGGTGTGATCGAGACGGGCCAGACTATTTCCGTCGACGTGCAGGGCGATGCGTTAACATTTTCGGCGACAGACCCTGCAACTCCAGAAACTGCGCAAGCGGCTGGTTGAAATCTTGCGGGCGTTCAAACAGCGCGGCATGCGAACCTTCGGCAATAATATGTAAGTCGGCGTTGGGAATCGTGTCCGCCATTTCGTGCGCGAGGCGCAGTGGCACAAACAGATCGTGTTCCGCCGCAATCAATAATGTCGGCACATCGATGGTTGGTAGCACTGCGGAGGCGTCATGATGTTCCGCGGCCTGCATCATCGTGACAAACAACACCGGGTCCATTTTCCGTACGTGATCGATATACACTTGCACTTCTTTGCGCGCGCCTTCCCGCAAATCGATGAGCCCCAAATAGCCCGCCAGATAATACGCAAAATACGACGTGCCTAGTAAATCGATGAAAATCCCCATTTGGTGCGGGAAATACGCCATGAGCACATAGAGCGCATCGAAACCGAGTCGACTATTTTTGGAGTCGAGAAACGACGAGAGCGGATGGCCGGGCGTACCGAGAAACGACGCGAGCGCGGTAAAACGTGCGCGGGATTTTTCGTAGATCGAGAGCAGAATTTGAAAACCGGCGCTGTGTCCGACGCCGACGGCGCATGCGATGTCGAGATGCTCGAGCAACGCAATGCCGTCGTCGATCAAATCGTGAAAACTCAAGCGCTCCGGATGCGCGGGTGTGGGCGATTGACCGTGACCGCGATAATCCCAACAAATAATTTGATGCGTACTCGCAAAGGCGCTGGTGAGATGTCGCCAAAAATACACCGGCACGCCCAATCCGTTGCAGCAAAAAATCGTGGGACCGTGCCCGATGGTGGTGTACGCCACCGTTTGCCCGCCAGGCCGCTGTAGTAGACCGCGCGTGACTCGCATGGTCGCACATTTTGGAGAGTGGGGCGGGTGATGTAAAGGGAAAAGCGTCGCGCCGCACGTAAGGAGTGTGATTAAACGTGTTGGCGAGGCGTCTTGAATTGAGGCCGGGCTCTAAACGAACCTATGAGAATTCCTTGAAACAAGAGGTCTCCGAATAATGTGATCAAATTGACGTATAGCAGTTTCTCTTGACCCATTCCGCTGTTGAAGCAATTAACACACAAGGTGCTCATTGCTGCTGCGCCAGCAAAAATGAAAAAATAATTTTCAAAACCCGCAAGTCATTGATTGCAAAAGCGACAGACCCCCTCGTTTTGGCATGGCCTGTCCTTGCGAGGGGGTGCGTGCTGTGCGGATTGGGCTCCATCCCAAACTTGACTTTCTCTCCCCCACAGAGCAGATGACGCCCATGTCATTTCCAATCGAACGACCGCGCCGCTTGCGGCAGTCGGCGGCATTGCGGCGGATGGTCGCGGAAACGCGACTCGCGCCGGAACAGCTGATTCAGCCCGTGTTTGCGGTCGCTGGCGAAAATATTGTGCGACCGATTGCGTCGCTGCCCGATGTGCATCACTACTCCATCGACCGATTGATTCCATACGTGCGCGAAGTGGCGGCGCGTGGGGTGTCGGCGGTGTTGCTGTTTGGTGTGCCCGAGAAAAAAGATGCGCACGGCAGCGAAGCCGCGTCGGACGATGGCGTTGTACAACGCGCGATTCGTGCGCTGCGCGAGGCCGTGCCGGACATGATTGTCATGAGCGATGTCTGTTTGTGCGCCTACACCGATCATGGACATTGCGGGGTGCCGGTCGTCGGTCGCCAGTCGCCAGAAGGGCAGTCATCGGTCGTCAGTCGCCAGTCGTCGGTAAAGACTCCACTCGTTTCGCTGTTGCCGACGACCGACGACCGCAGCATCAACAATGACGAGACATTGCCCCTCCTCGCCAACGTTGCACTGTCGCACGCGCGCGCGGGGGCGCAGGTGGTGGCGCCGTCCGACATGATGGATGGACGCGTCGGCGCGATTCGATCCGCACTGGATCGGGAAAAATTTCACGATGTCCTCGTCATGAGTTACGCGGTGAAGTATGCGAGCGCGTTTTACGGACCGTTTCGCGCGGCGCAGGATTCCACCCCGCAATGGGGTGATCGCCGCAGTTATCAGATGGACTGTGCGAATGGGCGCGAGGCGTTGCGCGAGGTGCGGCTCGATGTGGAAGAGGGCGCCGATCTCGTGATGATCAAACCCGCGCTCCCATATCTCGATGTGATCGTGCGCGTGCGCGCCGCGGTGGATGTTCCCGTCGTCGCGTATCAGGTGAGCGGTGAATACGCGATGCAGAAACTCGCCGCCGCGCACGGACTCGTCGATGAACGTGCTGTCATGATGGAATCGCTGCTCGCCATGCGTCGCGCGGGCGCCGATTTGATTATTACGTATGCTGCATCTGCAGTGGCCGAGTGGCTTGCGTAATGGCGACCATTTATCTCATCGACGGTTCCGGATATATTTTTCGCGCCTTCTACGCAATTCGTCATTTAACCAATGCGCACGGATTGCCCACGAATGCCGTGTTTGGCTACACGCAGATGCTGCGCAATTTTCTGAAGGCTGGTCACGCCGAACACGCGGCGGTGGTGTTCGATAGTAAAGGTCCCAATTTTCGTCACGAAATGTTTCCCGACTACAAAGCGAATCGCAGCGAACCGCCCGACGAACTGATTCCACAATTTCCTTTTTTCCAGCCCATGGCGCAGGCGTTGGGATTGCCAATTTTCTCGCAAAGCGGCATGGAGGCCGACGACATCATCGCAACGATTGCCACGCGCATGCGCGCTGCGGGGCACGATGTCGTGATCATCACCGGCGACAAAGATTTCATGCAACTGGTCGATGACCACATCACGCTGTGGGACACGATGAAGGAAAAGACGACCGATCGCGCGGGTGTGCGCGCGCGCTTTGGAGTTGATCCCGCGCAGGTCGTTGATGTTCAGGCGCTGGCGGGCGATGCGGTCGACAATGTGAAGGGTGTCCCCGGGATTGGCGAAAAAACCGCGATGAAATTGATTGCTGAATATGGATCGCTCGATGCGGTGTTGCAGCACGCGCCACAGATTAAAGGAAAAGTCGGCGAAAAATTAGTTGCGCATGCGGCCGATGCGCATTTGGCAAAAAAATTGTGCACACTGAAAACCGATGTGGTGCTCGCCGCTGATCTGGACGATTTGCGGGTGCGCTCACCCGATGTGGTGCAGTTGCGCGCGCTTTGCACGGAACTTGGATTTGCGAATCTGTTGCAAGAATTCGCGCCGGACGCGCAGGCCACACTGAACAAAAATAATTACCGACTCATTACCACGGCCGACGATTTGCAAAAACTTGCCGCGCGTATGCGCGAGGTTGGAACGTGGGCCATCGATACCGAAACGATCGGACTCAATCCGCGCCATGCCGCGCTGGTCGGGATTTCGGTGGCCGTGGCGGCTGGCGAGGCGTGCTACATTCCACTCGCGCATTGTGAGCCATTATTTGGGATGCTGCTCGATGGGCAGTTATCGCTCGCGGTGGTGCAAGAAATCTTGGGGCCCGTGTTGGCCGACGCGACGCAGCGCGCTATCGTACACCATGCAAAATTCGATCTGCCGATTTTGGCGCGGCACGGCTTGCCGATTGCGACGGTTGAGTACGACACGATGATTGCCGCGTATTTATTGGAACCGGGCAGCGGGATTGGACTCGACGCGTTGGCCTTGCGGTATCTGAATCATCGCATGATTGCGTTTGCCGAGGTCGTGAATCCGAAAACCGGCCGCGAAAATTTTGCGATGGTGCCGCTCGATGAAGCGTGCGCCTACGCAGCGGAAGACGCCGATGCCACCTTGCAACTCGCGCAAATTTTGAAACCACAACTCACCGCGGCGGGTCTGGATCAAGTGTTGCGGGCTATTGAATTGCCATTGGTTCCGATTTTACTCGCGATGGAAACCACGGGCTTTCTGATCGATGCGACGTTGCTCAAAAATCTCTCGACCGAATTTCGGGAGCGGCTGCGCGGTATCGAGCAGGAAATTTATGTGTTGGCCGGCGCGGAATTTAATATCGCGTCGCCCAAACAACTGGGCGTGATCCTGTTTGACAAATTGCAACTCACCGCCCGCAAACGCACCAAAACCGGCTATTCCACGAGCGCCGATGTGTTGGAAACGCTGGCCGCTGAACATCCGTTGCCGCAACGCATTCTCGATTATCGCAGTCTGGCGAAATTATTGTCGACCTACATCGACGCACTCCCCACCATGATCGATGCCACGACGATGCGCGTGCACACCGAATTCAATCAGACGAACACCGCGACCGGGCGTTTGTCGTCGAGCGATCCGAATCTGCAAAATATTCCGATTCGAAGTGCGGAGGGCCGCATGATTCGTCGCGCGTTTATCGCCCCGCCGGATTGTGTGCTGCTCGCCGCGGATTATTCGCAGATCGAGTTGCGCATCTTGGCGCATCTGAGTGGCGATGAGCGATTGTGCGCGGCGTTTGGGTGCGAGCGCGACGTGCATGCCGAAACCGCGGCGGAAATTTTTTCAGTGCCGCTGGCGAGTGTGACATCGGAACAACGGGCCGTTGGAAAAACCGTGAACTTTGGCGTGGTCTACGGACAGACCGCGTATGGACTCGCGGGCCAATTGAAAATCGCACCCGATGTGGCGAAGGCGTACATCGAGCGCTACTTCGCGCTCTATCCAGCGGTCGCGGCATATCGCGAAGCGGTACTGGCCGCCGCACGCGAGAGTGGTGTGGTGCACACGCTCTACGGACGTCGCCGTGTACTCACCGAATTACAAAGTCCGCAGCTGCAGGTGCGCGCCAATGCCGAACGCATGGCCTTTAACGCCGTGGTGCAAGGCACCGCCGCCGATGTCATCAAACTCGCCATGATGGCGATTGATGCGCGGTTACGCACCGCCGGGCACGCGACACGCATGCTGTTGCAAGTGCACGACGAACTCATCTTCGAGGTGCCGCATGCGGATGTGGAGCGTATTCAAGTACTAGTACAGGAGTGCATGATGCAGGTGGCGCCGCCGACTGGAACATTTCGGGTGCCGCTGAATGTGAGTATCGGCGTCGGAGCGAATTGGGCGGCGTGTGGCGAATGATTCAATTTGGTGGGAACCTTGAAGAATGCCCCAGATGCGAGGCGCTCGCCAATGAGCGACCGGAGTGGGCAAGCTGGCAAACTGCAGCCAGTGGCTGCAGGCAAACAGCGCGGCAGCCTCATTTCGTGAGGATCGCGAGTTGGCGGGCAACGAAGCAGATGGGGTATTATTCGAGGTTCCCCAGACACACTTCCATGACGACATCGCCGATTTGGAGTTGATCGCCGGCTTGCAGAATGGTTTCGGTGACGCGGGCGCCGTTCACGAAAATGCCGTTGGAGCTGTGTAAATCGGCAATCGTCCAGGTATTCCCCGCATGGCGAATCACGGCGTGTTGGCGAGAAATTTTCGCTTCCTTGATGATAATCGTATTGCCACTGCTGCGCCCGATCGTGGTTTCTGTTTGCATCGGATAGGTCGCGCCCACATTGCTGCCTTGCACGACCGACAACATCGCGCGCACAGCCGGCGCGGGAATATTCGCCATCGTCACGGAATCGGGTTCTTGCATTTTGAAGACGCGCGTTTCCAGACCATTCGACGGCGCATCGGGTTGCAGGGCGGGTTGTGGTTTGGGCGTGAAGTAATCGCCCCCCGAGGCGTTGAGTTGATAGGGATCTTCCGGTTCTGGCGGCAACGCGATCGTGCCGCTCTCTTCGACATCTTCCAACGCTTCCGCGAGTGGCACTTCGCGTACGAGCGGTGTATATTCCGGAATCGATTCGGCGACAATTAGTGTCCGCTGCACCGCGCGGACTGGCAGCGGGCCGTCGGGGAGCAGATCGGGCTCATCGGAAAAAAGTGATTCGTAGCGCGCAATATTTTGCTCGAGTGCGGCGAGGAGCGTTTCAAATTTTTCGAGTTTGTCGCCGACCAGATTCGCCTGTTCCTGAAAATCTTTTTCGGAAAATTCGCCGAGTGAATGTCGAAACCGAATCTCTTCGAGTTGTTCGGCGTGCACATTCACGTTCGCACCGACCTTGCCGCGCGCCTCGTAGAGCACCGCGAGTTCGCGATCGACGGTCTGTTTTTTGGCGAGCAGTGCGTCACCGAGTGTACGCAATTTGATTTCGTAATCGGCGTGCACGCGTTGATACACGGCCTCGCTCACCTGACTGCGATTTTCTTCCACCTTCTGCAGACGTTCGCGCACGATGCGGCGTTCGTCTTTGAGTGCGGAGGTTTCATCGAGGAGCGCTTGATTGATCGGGAAATCCATTTGGGAAATTGTACGAACCATTCGGGGGTATTGTCAATTCACGCTATCTTGACGCCATAGGGTCTGATTTAACCCGTAGGGCTGATTGCCGCGTTCTGCGTGGTGCTCCGGTCTTTAAGGCGTTGCGCCAGCGTTTTTGCAATATGCATCATCATGTGCGGTCGCTGTCGAATCAGTGCCTCAAAATGGGCGCGATCGATGACTTGGACGAGGCACGGGGTTGCGGCGCGTACCGTGGCGGTGCGTGGCGATTCGGTGAGAAAACTCATCTCGCCAAAAATTTCGTCGGTTTGAATTGTGCCAATGGGTTGATCATTGACGGAGACGGTGGCCGTTCCGCTCACCAGCAGAAAAATTTCAAGTGCGGGTGTTGCTTCGGCGATGATGATGTCGCCGGCGGCAAATCGGCGCAGCGCAAATTCGTCCTGACCTTCGTGCAGACAAGAGAGCGCGCAGAGACTCTGCATGATGCAGTGCTCATGTGCGCAAAAATCATAAAATGTTTTTGTGAGTGCGGGTGATGCCGCCAGCGTGTGTGTGAATTGTGTGGCGTCGATGGTGACAATATCGGCGGCGAATTCGCTGATCATGAGTTGCACGCCGGCCGCTGGAACGGATGGGGCGAGGACGAGATCGCCGTTGCTGTAGAAGCGAATCATTTTGCCGTCGTGAAAGGTGCGGAAAAAACCTTCGACGATGAAATGATGGCCGTGCGGTGCGATTGTGAGCAGATCGACGTTGGCGCGAATGCGTTGGGTGTGACCGTATGATTGCATGGCCGCCAGCAATTCGTGGACGAGTCGCTGCGATTGTTCGCGCAGGCGGTCAAGATATTCCGGCGTGTCGAGCGGCACGAGCATGGGCGGAGTGTAGCAGAAGAAAATTTATTTTTGTTTTTTTTCATCAATACAAAAGGCCCCAACGGCGGGGCCTTTTGTATTGGCTTCGATCGAGGGATTCACCTCCGGTCAATGCGCCGGCGGCGCAATTGCCTGCGGCCCAGCTCTCGGCAGCCACCCGCCTTCGGCGAGTGCCCGGCTGCCTCCGAGCTTCGAATCCCTCTCCAATGAGGCCAACGCTTTCGCGTTGGCGCATCTGATACCGCCAATACAAAAGGCCCCAACGGCGGGGCCTTTTGTAGTGGCGGAGAGAGAGGGATTCGAACCCTCGATACGGTTTAACCCGTATGACGGTTTAGCAAACCGTTGCTTTAGGCCGCTCAGCCATCTCTCCGGGTGCTGCTGAATTTTTTTGCGCGGTGTTACTTGCCCGTGGGTGCCGGCGCCTCGCCACTTGGTACGGGTGACGGTGTTGCTGTCGGGGCCGGCATTGATTTCGCGGGCGCTGGTGGTGGCGGGGTGCCGCGCTCACAACCCAGCATCGAAAAAACCAGGGCACTGCTGAGGGCAATCATCATGGTACGCTTCATAGAATCTCCGGTGCCTGACAACGGCGCGGACTCTTACGCGGATCACTGTGCAGTGTCAAGGTTCGCGCCGCCTGCGCCGCACCGATTTTTTTCTTGCTCGTCATCGCGGCATTGCATACACAGACCCGCGCAAAAAAAATGCCGACGTAGCTCAGGGGTAGAGCAGCTGCTTCGTAAGCAGCGGGTCGGGGGTTCGATTCCCTTCGTCGGCTCCAATAAAATTAATGGGTTGGCGATTGCAAAGTCGTCGGCCCATTTTTTTATTCCACAATGCATCCACAACTCTGTCGCCGTGACTCATTCCGCACCGCCATTGATCACCGTCAACTTGCCACGCTGTAACTCTTGGCACGTCGGTAGTGCGTGCACGGCGGCGTGGAGTTGATCGTCCTGAACTTCGGTGTAAATGTTCATCGTCAAGCGGGGATCGGAGTGACCGAGGAGCTGCTGCGCAACTTTCGGATGCACGCCGTACCGCGCGAGCATCGAACAAAACGTTTTGCGCAGCCCGTGCGGCGTGACGCCTGTAATCCCGGCGCGTCGAAATGCGTTCTGCAAGCTATGATGGAACGATTGAATCGGCGTTCCGTCCGCTTTGCAAAACACAAAGACTCGCTGCGCCGCCGTTCGCGGCAGATACCACGGTAAATCGTCCTTGCCGCAGCCAATCGCCGGATTCGGCCAGTGCTCCGATAAAAATCGGAGCTCCGTTTCCAGGTCGGGCGAGAGTGGGATGACACGCGACTTGCGTGTCTTCGTCTGCCGCTGCCGATCATTCACGACGCGCAGTGTTTTCGTTTCCCAGCACAGATCGGCGAATTTGAGATGCGCCGCTTCGCCGGGTCGCAGGCCGCTATAGATCATCACCTTGATCAACGCCTTCGTCCACGGTGTCGCGGTTTGGAGGAGCCGCG
>Ga0209515_10002892_pt1 | contig 25349 bp, 26 predicted proteins | sample Subgroupgradi54m_FD_187454 | JGI IMG/M metagenome (GOLD analysis project Ga0209515, IMG submission 187454) | Subsurface groundwater microbial communities from S. Glens Falls, New York, USA - GMW60B uncontaminated upgradient, 5.4 m (SPAdes)... ... | reverse complement strand
ACCTCCTTAACGAACGCCTAACCTAATTAGGTAATTAGGTACCGTTTCCAAAAGTGCCGGGTTCAACTTCGCGGGATAAAAGATAGAAAAATACGGGTCCCTGAGGACACACGGACGAGGGAACCTCTCTAAACATGGCCTATTATACACCCCTGCCCCTTCCCCCTATCCTAAAGGCTGGTGACGACAGAGAGGTCGTTTTGGGGCCAGCTTTTGTCCAATTTGTCCACTTTTTGAGAGGACAGAAATTCGTAAGTCCCAGCGTCCCTAAGACTTAATAATTGTCCCTCGCTCCTACCTGGACAATGGGGTTGCTTCAAACGTTATCCGCAGATACCCAAACGCCTTAATGATGTAAATGCCCTTCAGCTGTCCTGTCCCGCTGGGCCGGCTGATAACAACTTCGTTCTTATCCGGCTGAGACTTCACCTCGAAGACCTCCCTGATCCATTTTCCGTAGAACTCCCGCTCCTCTTCCTCCCAGTTATCCCAAACCGGAACCCGGCAAATTAGATAGTCTGCGCCCTTCTTCTCCGCATTCCGGCAGCGATTGATAATCCAGTCTCCAATTTTCCGCTCATTCATCGGATCAAAATGAATGATCCCCTTGATGCGGTGCTCGGACATTGTCTCCGCGCTCGAATCCTTCGTTTCGAAGTAGGATTCCTCATGCCCGTCAGAAGCTCGGAAATCACATGATTTATCGCCTATCCGACGCGGGGAAAGAACCGGCTGGTTTATCGCTTCCACCGCTTGGATGTGCAGCTTTAATTCCTTATGGGCAAACCCTACGGCATGTAGTTGAGTCAAAGAGTTGAGGTAGATTCTCTTCCCGTGGTTGCCGTCTTTCTGAATCCGCGCGAGATCTCTGAGCAGTTCTCCCATGCCGGAGACACTCGCCAGGTGTTCGATGGCGTATTCAACGTGGCGGAGTGCCCTGAAATTGTCGGTAGCAATGGCTTCTGCCAGAGGCCCGACAACTTCAATTCCCCGTTCCGAATAATAGGTTTGAATCATCTTCTTGCAGTGCTTCTCATCGACCTCTAGGAGTATGCTGAAAAACCCATCGAGGTTTCTTAAGATCTCCTCCGCATCAGCTTTTGCGATTTCTTTCCCTTCTTTTTCGGCATATTTCGGACCCCAGAAATCCATCGTGGACTGGATCAGCTTTTCGCTATAGGGGTGATGAAAGAGGCGCCCGATGGGATTATTTCCCTTTATTCTTGAAGAACGCTATTACCTGCCCCAGATCAAAACGAAGGTATTTACCAACCCGAACGAACGGAATTGCCTGAGGCCCGAGACGAGTCCGCTGGTAAATCCAAGAGGAAGGAACATTGAGCGCATCGGCCAACTGTTTTACGGTCAGGAGCTTATTGGGCTGGGAGCCGGGAGGGGGAGCCACCCTTTCGCTTAGGCGATTAGGTTGTTCTGATGCGAAAGGTTGCTGGATTTTTTTCCGCGCCAGATGGTCGACTAGCGCTTCGGCCACAAGGTCGGCAATCCGCTCGTCTAAAGCTTCTTTACTAAGGCGCTCACCGATATTTGGAAGAGCCAGTACCACGGAACGCCCATCTCCCAACTCTAGCTTCACTCCATTTTGCATCGCACCCTCCCTCAGACTTAAGAATTGTCCGTCGTCTTTATCTGGACATTCGACCAGGAAGATACCAGAACCGTTAACTTATAGTGGATCGGACAACGATGCAATTCGGGGCGTCGTCCCATACCGCGGGCTGCCTTCCCCCATCTGCCAATGTATATTGGGGTACTCCACCCAGAGGAACTAGCGGTGAAAAGGCGACATGCTCAGCGAAACATTCGCCCGGGAAGAACTCTACGGTCCCATCCGTCGCATTAAACATATTTGTAGCTTCGCAGCCGTCGATTGTCCTCTGGTAAATCGAGTCGAGCTGGTTCGGCCAGTGAATTTTCCATCCGCATAACAACTCGCTTCCATCAATCAGAAACTCTAGCAAACCCTTGAGCTCTCGCTGTCCAGGGAAAAACTCACCTCTGACACATTCTCCCTTAAAATCACCAAATCCCGCCCGCGCTTTATGTGTAAACTCGAATAAAGCCCGATAGAATACAATGGCGCGAGCGAAAATATCCTTCAGTCTATTTAACGGAATGACCGGGGTGAATGCCCTACTCCCAAGAGAATCCGGAATGAAACCCTTGAGCAATCTAAGTTCGTTCTGGCGAAGCACATAGTCCGAGTGGTCAATTGCATTGCGAAGAGGTGGGTAATAGAACTCGTCGAACGCCAATCCTACCTGCGGAACTCCTGCCGCCTGCGACAGCTCCTTTATTAGTCCGATCTTCTGGCTGGGATTCGGAGGGATCTCCAAACCGAGCAATTTCGGTTTTGATTTCTTTTTTTCTTTTCCCTTCTTGCTGCCATCTCTACCAATCGCCTGAAATGGAACGGAGCTGTAGCGGGCTCCCAATCTCACCCTCAGCAGATTGGCTAACAACTCGTAAGGAGCATCCATTTCTATGAGATGGGCGTAAGAAACCAGTCGCAATCTCCACTTAGTTTTTTCGGGATCACGTACTTTCCCGAGCTGGGCTTCAGGCTGAGTCAGGGCTGATAGGTCTTCTAGGAACTCGCTGGATTCCTCGACAGCATCCCAGCCTGCATCCGCCATCCCACCAACACGGACTAAGGTGGAAGCGTACTCAAACCCGCTGACCTGATGAAGATTGGTGAAAAGCGGCTTCAATATCTCTTTGTAGTGGAGTTCGTGTGGCTGCTCGCCAAGTGCCTCATTCATAGCCTTTACCAGATATTATTTCTTCGTCTCGACAGCAGAATAAGCAATCGCGAAGATTGCTAACTCGCTCTCTTTCATTATTTTTTTGAGGCCGTTGCTTCGCGTCTTAAATATTCCATCAATACATGATGAACAATACGTTCAAAAGCTCTTACCGGTGGAATGAGTTCCTTCTCTTTCCATTCCTTTTTCCCTACCCTTACCCCAAGACCCATTGGGCGTTCCTCTGGCGCCCCAGGCACGGAAGGCGGGAATGGTTCGCCTCGATGCAAAGCGTTTGAACGTGCATCGTAAATTCGACCCAAATACTCACGCAACTCAGCGACATCGCGAAACCGAGACCATTGAGGGTCCTTGGGTCTCGTAGAATCGTTCCAAAAATTATCCATTAAATGACTGGCGACAAATTCGACAAACCGACGCTTAATAAGAGGGGCCTTACGAAGAATCTCTGACTCAATTTGTTTATATGTATTGGGATCGATTACTGCGGCCTTAATTAGATCAGCAGCTTTCTCATTCCAATCCCCTAAACCCATCTCTTCCAATCCATAATCATGGAGCAATGCTTCTATCGCAGAAACGAGCGAAATATAAGCGAGGGTTTCTTCTTCTCTGATCAGAGGAAGGGCCACATGGTAAAACCTCGCCGCGAGCATAAACGGCTCTATCCTTTTGCGTCGGCTTCCATCACTATTGGGAGCCTCTCGCAATCTAAGTCCCTTAAGGAGTTGGAATAAAGGCTGTACGGCACCCAGATTGATGGCTCTCCCATCCATGTCACCAAAGGAAACATCCCCTTCATGTGCAAATTTCTGAAGAAAATGTAGGTTGCCACTAGACAAGCGCCGCGAAACAACAAAATGGGCTCTTGTGAATAAAGACATGAGTATCGCAATCTCATCGGCGATCCCGCCAGGAACGTAGTATTGTTCCTCTTTAGGTATATCTTTTAATTCGAATTCCGGCTCAGCAACCCTTAAGTAAGCAGCCCTAACACTACGCGGAGCATCAAACGATGGCTCTTCCCAGAAATGGAAGAGAACACAGCCGAAATCGAGCTCACCTGTTAGATGGACCCGCGATAATAATTCGTATTCTGACTCGATCAACTTCACAGAATCAGTTTTTGATTCAAATTTATCGAGGGCGTCTAAAAGATACATACATTCCCTTTCGAAATTCTTCTTTGCCTAATTCCTATTCATCGCAGAGTAAACCCACCCTTCACAGCAGGCAACTAATAGCTCTTCGCGGCTCAATCGGTTTAAATCTCCAAGGTCTTTCCGCGCCTGAAGGAATTCCTCCAATTTCTCTCGCGGGGATACTTTGTAGTTTTCATAAAAGAAGTCGAACAGTTCCAGAGGATCTTTTATCTTCATACCTTGTCTTAGAGGAACTCCAAAGAAGGTATCTGGATGGTTTCTGTAGGCAAGCAGCTCTTCTTCTACCAGGGGACAAGTGTAAATAACCTGCTTGCCATTCTCGAGGCGATACACTCCATACGCTTTCTTTTCTCCTTCAGAAACAGTCGCAGTGACCAAAACACCCACAACATCTTCCCCATCCTCCCCGGAAAGAAGATATTTTCCTCCGATGATCAGCCTGTTCTTCTGGAGTTCCGGATTGAATGCGAATTCGGGAATTTCGCCATCAAAAGTAGAAGGGATCTCACGGTAGTCACGAAGCGATTGCATCACGAGCCACATATCCTTGTGGCGTTCCCGGGAAATCCTAGCTTCTCGAAGGTTCGAAAACTTTGAGTCGAGCCTGAAATCCGAAATCTTAAAACCGTGCGCAAGCGCCGCCTGCTCATAGGACGTGCTGTCCAGGTTGTATGGGAACGAATAGTTCGTTACAAAGATATAAGCTGGAGCCGCAGGATTACCCTCAATGGTTAAAGTCTCTTCTTTTTTCTTCAATTCCTGGATGATGGCTTCCTGCCCATTGAACAGATTGGGAACATTTACATTAACAAACACAACCCGCTCACCAGTTGCTACCTTGCCCAACGCTTCATACAGCTGATTTCCTATAGCAAAATGAGTTTTGTTTGCTTCTCTTGATTTTGCCTCGACCGAATACGACTTTCCCGTTTGTGGCGATGTTGCCGTAAATTCACAGTGGGTCCGAGAGCCATCCTGTTCATTCTCAAACCTCAATGCAAAACCGGCCTTGATCAAGATCGCGGCGACATACGTCTCATAAAGCGCACCAAGGAACTGCTTCCGATCTTTCAATCGCCTGACTAACTGATCTTGAACCTCGACGTTGTGTTTCAGCAAGTAGAGGTTATAGGCAAGACTGAGCAAGGCAAAAACAGCTCCTGTCATTGGAGCAGACTGCACTTTTCGGCCAGACTCTTCGTGCTTCTTCAGATACTCGCCCACCAAAGAAAACCACTGAAGAATCGGGTGCTGATCCTTAACCGGCTTTAACTGCTGCTGTCTACCCCACTCAAGCGTTAAGGTGTTTTTCAGGTTATCAAAGAGAAACTCGTGAAAGGTGACCCACTTCTTGGCGTCGCGCCAATTAACGCTGTTACCAACAGCCACAAAGCGCTTCCCCGCAAATTCTGTGGATATGATTTGGCGACCCATTCCTTGCTGTCTCTGGGCCTGCTGTTGACGAGCCTGATTCTGAGCTATTCTCAACAGAATTTCAGGGTTTAGGGTAGGGTTGGGAACCCCACCATTGTCCAGACAGCAGCGTTTGTATTTTTTTCCGCTTCCGCATGGACATCGATCATTCCTTCCAACTTTGTTCATCACAATACGCTTCTAGGGAGGTAACTCCTTACGGATTGGGTTTAGGTAAAGCTTTCAGCTCCGCTATCAACCGTTGCCCTTCACCTGGATGCAGCCCTTCCAACTCCGCTACGCGCCCACGAACACTTCGATATAGTTTTCCGTAGCCAGCATTGGCTGGTGCCATACCGGATAACTGATCTAGCGCCGCACGGACTTTTTTTCGTCGCTTCACTGGAATAGCTGCCCGAGTGTTCACTGTTTTTCCTGTAACCACCTGCGCCTCCCCCGAGCGCATTACCCTGATCTTCTCCCGCCCGATTCGAAGACCATGCCGCGAGAAGATTTTTATGGTTTCTGAAACCAGCTGATCATCTAGGTGATCTCCGGACATCGCAGTATCGTCCACAAACTGAGAAGACCCAAAACCACGCTTAGCGATTAATTGTTCGATCTCAAGAACAATCGGAGCGATCACCAAGTTCGCCAGAGACGTGCTGGTGGGGGCGCCGAGGGGGAGGTGCTCTTTATAGGTCGTCAGTCGAGTCAAAAGCTTCGCCACTGTCGGAGAGCATTGGACTTGGTCTCTGAAGACCTGAAATACCTGATGGTGTGTAATGCTTGGAAAACACTTCTTCACATCAATGGTGACCACCACGTTTTTTCCAACGTGGTACCGTGGGTGATCGAGGGGGTCCTTGCCACGAACCCCACCAATCATACAAGGTGGTAACGGAAGGTTCCTCAGGATGACCACATTCAACCGTGCCTGGATTGCCTTCAGCTCTCCCATTGGATTATCGATTGTTCTCGGCTCGCGACCGGGCTTTCGCTTCGAAAAGGGCTTGTAGAACCTCTCCGGGTCCTTCGCGACCTCCTCTAGCCGATCACGATGTATTCTGAGAGTCCAAGCAACCTTGTTTGGAGATCCGTAAACGACGCTCATTTTCTTAATGGCGTAACCTCGGAAAGAATGTCATTGATAAGCGCTGTGATGCGGCGAATCTGTTTGGAATGACGCTTTGCCCTTGACGTTTCACAACCCATCAGCAAGAGAAGTTCGGGCGGCACTTCCAAAGCATCCGCCAATCGCTTCGTCATTTTGAAGCTCGGCACACGCTGGCCCTTCTCAACCAACGATAAAAATCCCTGGCTGATCTTGAGCTCCTTCGCCAGCTCTTGTTGGCCGATTCCGCGTTTCTTGCGAACAATTTTCACAGCTTGTCCGATGGACATTCTCGATGTTCTAGCCCCATAAAAAAACAGATCCCCGTCTCCGGGGATCATTGTCGCGATCAAAAGATGTTCGGAATTTGGAAATGAGTGTCAATCAGTCCTTCTTTACCCACCCGTAGATGAGGCGAACTGCCTGGCTTACCACAAGGAGTATCTCTGCACCGCTGATAACTTCACCGGGCTTGGATACTCGCAGGTGCTCTGCCAACTGCACCAGTTTCATCCTACACCTTCGGAGCTGCTGCTGACCAACCGCCGGCTCTCCCTCGCCGTCAAGGATCTCATCAATTTCTGAGATCACCTGTACCACCGTCCCTTTCAATTGTCCTTTGTTGATAGGACACCTCCTGTCGGTTTACGGCCGGGCGCATTATTGCGCTCGGTTGCCCGGTCGAGCGAACACCGCGCCGTGAAGGGAGAGCGGCCTCATTTCCATTCCGAAGCGCTCTATGGCACTAGTTGCCCCTTCCCTGGGAGGTAGCCATACAGCGCGTAGCCATAGAGCGCACGTGTATGCCCCCAGAAAAGGTTACGACGGCCCCGAAGAGCGTCGTTGCCCTCGCCCTATTCGGACGAGCGCTTTTAACAGGCCCCTTATTGGCGGCCCTTGCGGGTTCACTCTGGTGGAGGTGCCTGGACAATTGTCAAAGACCGGCGTCCTGCGGATCGCAGGATCGCTTCTTGTATATCATGCCTCCCGGCCCCGGTCAATAAATATTTCTTAAAGAAATATTATTCCCGTATGGTGGTAAAATAGGTCCCGGCCGGATGAATTAAATCCGACGGAAAGGAGGTAACTCAACGTTGGGGAAAAATCAGCACGTTGTCCCCCATGACGGAAAGTGGGCTGTGCGAGGAGAGGGAAATTCCAGGGTTTCTTCCGATCACAGAACACAAAGTGCCGCCATCAACACCGCTACGAAGACCGCCAAGGCCGAAAAGTCTGAAGTGGTTATTCATGGCAGAGACGGCCAAATCCGCGACAAGGACAGTTACGGTAACGACCCCCACCCGCCCAAAGATACCCGGCATTAATTGGGTGGTGGAATAGCGTAGAGGCACCAGGCAGTTCGTTGCTTGGTGCCTTTGCGTTTTTAAAGGAGGATGCCTACTATCCCAGATCATGCCATCGGACGCCGTCTTCCCAGGAATAGCCGTCATATCCTCGAACGGGAGAAACGTCGTGACCCACAGTGAGAGCGGTGATCCTGCATGATGGCTGCTGGGCAAGCTGGACAGCCATCTGCAGGGCGTCTGGACCGTCATCATGCTTCCCCACCGGAAAGTACCGCAGCTGCTCCAGCAGAAGAATCTGGCTGTGGTGCAACCGGACCGCTCCGCCCTTTAAAGACGGGTGGAGCGTCTGGATGCGCCGGACCTTGTCCCCTGTATTCTTGATCGGCTCGATGGGCGGGTAGATTCCCTCCTCCCCACTTCGACGCTCCACCTCCTGAACCATAAGCTCCTGGAACTGGTTCGCTTCGATGGAAAACTTCCTGAAACTGAACCGCCGGTGATAGGCGAAGATGGCGTCGATGGTCTGGGTGGGCGTACAGCGCCGGATATCCGTCAGCACCACGTAAAACCGATTCTCCTTGGTATCTTTAGCCAGGACGATGATTGCCGTATAGTCACCCCGCATCGTGTCCAGGCCCATGCTCGGATCGCACGCGCCATAAAACTCCACATCATCTCCCAGCGCTCGCAGGATCGCCTCAACCGAGCCGTAGTGGTCGTCCCAGTAGGAAAGCTCCTCCAGGTTGAAGATAGCGTCTTTGGGGTTATGCGGTTCGTTCTGAAGCTCGCTGTTGAAGCTGATCGGGTCGTCCTCGTACTGGGTCATGAGGTCGTAGTAACTCCACCGCTCCGGCCAGAGTACCTGGGCACCCTTATCCATCTCCGTGCGGTGGGATTCGTAGAACTTCTTGGCGGTCTCCGGCCCGAAACCCTCCTCCCACAACTCCCGACCGTTATAGATCTGCGACCACTTGCCCCACAGGTCCTCACGTACAGCCCGTGAGCAGACCGCTTTATGGACCGTTTTCTTCCATTCGGGGTGGGCTTTCGGGTCGACGTACTCCGCCAGGAGGCAGTGTGGATGGTGGAGAGTTCCCAGAAAGAGGAAATTCGTCTTCTCGCTCCCGGCCTTCAGGATCGAACTGGTGAACCAGCTCCGGAGGTGCTCCCGAGATTCCAGCGAAAAGGCCTTTTCCGCATTCTCCAGGTCATCCGCGATGATCAGCGTGGGCCGGTCTGTCCCGTGCTTACGGCCCCGGATAAGCTGGCCACTTCCGAGCGTCAGGACGCGGATGCCGGTGGGGGTGAGGATTTCCGCTCTCGACCAGGGCGCGGGCTTCGATCCGGCCAGCTCTGGGAAATCAGCCAGCAGCCGCTCGTTCTCCTCCAACTCACGCCGGATGTCATCCAGAAACTGCTTGGCCTGGGACGACGTGGCTGACAGAATCACGATGAATTTCTCTTGCTGGTAGCAGATGCTGTAAAGCACGTACAGCAACGTCACCAGCGTCGACTTCCCAAATCCCCGAGGTGCGGCCACCGCCAGTTTCCCATCCCGCTTCCGGGTGAATTCCAACAGTAGCTGGTGGATTTCATCATGGGCGCTCGACGGCTTCTTTCGGACATACCTGGACAAATAGAGCCGGGCAAACGCCTGGAGGGATTCCCTTCCCTGCGCCCGCCGGAGCGCAGAGACTTGTTTAAGCAGATCGTTCCCCATCGGATTCCTCCCGCCCTTCTTCGGCCTTTTTCTGTTGCTCCAGCAAGCGCTCAGCATGTTCCTTGAGTTTCGCCCGGTCGATTTTCTCCTGAAGATCGGGAAGCTGCTTGGCGACTTCTGGAGAGAGACCTCCCGTCTCCGCGGCGATCTCCAAAATCTCCAGAACCGACCGCTCCGCCGCTTCAATCGGCCGGTCGTCCCCCTCCATGTCGAGGTGATGGACAACCTCCGCCTGGGCAGGGCGCTTCGGCAAATAGCCGAGCGACTGCAGGAGCTCCGTTCGCTCCCGGATGACCCGGAAAGCCAGGAACGTCGCCTGCGCTTTCTCCGCCGCAGAAGCATCCGAAGAACCGGCGATCCGCGTCAAGCGGGCGTGATGGGCCTCCGTCCGAACGATTAGGTCACCGATCAACTGCTTTGCCAACTCCGGGCTGGGATTCAGGGCATTCTTGACGCGAATGTCAGCCATGTCCCGCTGGATGGTTTTCTCGCTCTTCTCGACCACCTGTGCGATCTGCGGGACGGAATAGCCCTCCAGGAACAGCGCTTCCACGCACTGTCGCCGCTGTTCCCGAGTCAGCGTGCTGGGGTTGACCGAGCCGTCCTTCAACTGTTGCAGCAGGGTCAAAACCGGCTTCTCAGGCGGCTCAGGCATGGGGTACCTCTTGGAAATAGCGATGCCGTATCTCCTCGGACACCCGGTCTTTGCCGACAAGCGCGATGTACCGCCGGACGATGGCATCGCAGTATTTTGGGTCGATCTCGATGCCATAGCACCGGCGACCTAAAACCTCCGAGGCGATCAGCGTGGACCCGGAGCCGAGGAACAAGTCCATCACCAGCTCATCCCACAGAGAGCTGTTCCGGATCGCCCGCTGGGCCAGCGCGAGCGGCTTCTGGGTGGGATGGACGTACGACTTGGTGGGGTCCCGCTTAACTTCCCATAAGGTCGACTCGTTGGTCGGGCCGTACCATCGGTGCGAGCCGTCTTTCTTCCAGCCGTACAGGCAAAACTCGGTCTGCTGGTTGTAGTTGCCGTACCCGATGGCGAAGTTCGGCTTGGCCCAGGTGATCACGCAAGAAATATGGAATCCCAGCCCGGTCAGCATCTGGTGCATGGGACCGAACTGCCGGTGGCCGTTCCAGATGTAGCAGGCCGCGCCGGGGGCTAGGTGCGCCGCTGCGGCCGTGAAGATCCCCGCCAGCCAGGATTCGTACTCAGCCTGACTGAGGTTATCGGAGTAAATGCGGTCCCACTGTTTGGAGGGTTTTGGTCGTCCGTCCGCCTTAGGCCGGTTGCCGCCATAGTAATTCACGTTGTATGGCGGGTCGGTGTGGAGAAGCGCGGCTTTCTCTTCCTCCATTAGCCGCTTTAAGTCACCGGCCTTCGAGGAATCACCACAAAGGATGCGGTGCGGTCCCAGCTCGATCAGATCCCCGGTCTGGGTGACCGGCTGTTCGATGGACTCGACAGCCGCCTCGAAATCGAAATCGTCCTCTTCAGTCTCCTTCTGCCGGTCCAGCAACTCGCTGATTTCCGGCAGGTCGAATCCGGTGAGGCCTACGTCAAAGTCGGGAACCCGGGAGAGCTCTTCCAGGAGCGCGGCTAGCTTCTGCTCATCCCAGCCGCCCTGGATCTTATTCAAAGCGAGATTGAGCGCTTTCTCCCGCTCCAGTGGCAAGTCGACTATGCTGACCTCGACTTCCGTGATGCCCTGTTCCAGGAGCACCTTGAACCGCTGGTGGCCTCCGACCAGATTCCCGGTCTGTTGGTTCCAGACCAACGGTTCCACGCAGCCGAACTCGGCAATGCTCCGCTTGAGCTTCTCGTAGGAAGGAGCTCCCGGTTTAAGATCTAAACGAGGGTTGTATGGCGCAGGGTTAATTTCAGTGACAGAAACTTTTTGGATCTTCATCGGCACCTCCATCTTTGAGACAAAGATGCCAAAGAAAGCGAGGGTAGCGGGGTTACCTTTTGTTACCGAGGCATCTCAGACGGGAAAAGGTAACGATTCCGGGTGGCTGGAGGAGGGCAAAACTAGGTCTAACTAAGCGGGATGGAGCAGCAATCGATAAGAACTGTCTTTAGACAATTTCTTTCGGGAAGTCCTATGCTCAATAACAGAGTACCTATCAAGAGAAACTCCCAGACTCTTCGCGGCTTCCATCAGTTTGCCACGAAGTTCGGAGAGGGTCTTACGAAGATAAGCGTCAGCGCCATCGTTTGACATGACACAAAACCTCTTCATGGCTTCTACTAACTCTTCCTTTCTTACGAGTCCACCCGGAGTGTTCAGCCCACCTCTTCGCCCATCACGCCGAATCCTTGAGATCAAGCAGTGCAGAACAACTCGCTCAGCCCTTTCCAAAGGAACTTTGCGCGACCGTCTTCCACAGACAACAATAACTGCTGCGGTCCGTCCGTTGGATGGCCAACGAAGTTTAGCTCTGCTGGGTTCAGGCAGTAACTGCTTGGGTTCTGGAATTGGCTGGCGACGCTTTGCAGATGCATCCTCAAGCCAACGATTGATCTTCTCAAGAGCCTCTAGGATTTTTTCGTTACTCTCCGCTTCCCTAGATTCCTTCGCGTTCTTCGGAAAAGCTGTGGGAACGGGGCTGGCCACAGGAACCAGTTCAAGTTGTCGGCGCTGATCCGCTAACCCCGAAACCTCAGAAATAAGTGGAATTACCTTGTCCAATTGCGGAACCGAAACCCCACCCCAATCAATTGTCGGAATTGCGGACATAATAGCTTGGGTCACATTTTGAAAATCAGCAGAGAATACCGGGAGTTGGGCAAGAGTTTTTGAGAATGACTCCATCAACTTAAGCTCGGCAGGAGAAATAATCCTCGAAAGAGCGGGCGCAATTGACCGAAAAGCTTGGGTGCATTTGGTCATCTGTTGAATCACGGAGGCATCGATTTTCGGCATAGCCTGACAGAGGCGCTGGAATTGCTCTGCCGAAATGCATGCGGCTTTAGAAAACCTGGTTGCATCAATCATTACCTGCGGCATTTTGTCCATTGCAGGTCTATTTTACTACTCGGAGAGAATTTCAGGAGGGATAGTCGATGCAGCTTTCGAAATTGTCCGGCCGGCACCGGCGCAGGCGTCCCCAGGTTTTTCGCACACCCTCATTGGCCCCATAGGAACGGATGGCCTGCTCAGCGTATACAGAGCATGTTGGATGAAACCGGCATCGGACCCATCTGGAAAGAAGTGGCGAGATGGCCCGACGATAAAGCCAGATCAACAGAAGGAGTGCAGTTTTCATATTTCGTGAACGATCTTTTCTTTTTGGACAGCTCGAGAGCCGCACTTGGGACACCGGCTTGGATCTACAGTTTGCTTCTGTGGCGCGAAAGCCATCGGCCAACAACCCCCGCAACACATCATGGCCTGGCCAGTTTTTTCCATTTCAGCGCCCATGTGTGTCAATTGGTCGGTTTTATCGAAGAAGTAGATATGTCCGCAAGCCTGACAAGTGGCTTTGATTTCGGAGATTTTCCGAGTCGGTTCGGATCGCTTCTGAGCCGACCCAGCGTCCGCTTTAAGCGCAGCCGCCGGATTCAGCTTTTCTATAGCGAAATCCAACATCCGGCATAGTCCCCAAAAAATAGCCGCCAGAACAAGGATCGGAATTACTAACGCCCACCAAGGAACTTTAGCATCCCGAATTAGAACCATCTGAAACGGCAACGAGATAAGGCAAATCACCATAAAGCTTTGGCAGATCACCTTCAATATCTTACAGAAACCAGAGAGAAGCTGTTTCATCGTTGAACCCCTTTGACTAGGTCCCTGTCTTTTTCTCGGTCACGATTTTAGTGCAATACGCAATCTCCCCCACCCGCGCCATTTCCAATAATTGGTAGTACCGTTGCCCGTTCGTCGTTTCCAAAAATTCCGGCGGTTTCCCGTTGCGCGCTTTTTTCTTTTGCTTGAGGTCCCGCAGCTCGGTCAAAACCCGCATAATTGGAATAATGGTGATTCCTTGCTCTTGGAGAGCCACAGTTTCCATCTCATGCTTTCGATGGCCGGTCACAAAATAACGACGGTATTGTTTGCCGACAAGCCGTTCGATCACTTCGACCGTTTTCTGTCGGGTATATTTTTTATCAACATATCGAGCAACGGATCTTCTTACTTCACTCTCCGTTTGGCCCCTGGCACTTTTCTCCCCAAGATAGCCGACCGGCGTGGTGCTGATCGAAACCTCATAATGGGCGGCTTCGGCTATTCTTCCGTTGTTTGGTTTGATCGCCAGGATATCAATCTCATTGCGGCCGATTTTGAGACCGCGAATGATGAAGTGACCTTTTAAACATAGCCATTCGCTTACAATGTCTGCAATTAAGTCGCCCACTCGATAGACCCCCATCGCGATAATATCCCAAAATGGGATAGTCGGTATCCTACAATAGGATACGCTTTGTGCAAAGTATCTATTCCACTGAGTACAAAGCGTTCCTTAAACGGCTTAAAGCTCGGCGGTTGGAACTTGGAAAAACCCAGGTGGAGGTCGCTAAAATCCTTCGGAAACCGCAATCCTTCGTTTCCAAAGTTGAGAGCGGCGAGCGCAGACTTGATCCCTTAGAGTTAAGAGGCATTGCTGATCTCTACGGCATCAGCATTGATAGGCTCCTTGGAAGGCGTATAGGCAGGTAGGACACAGTCGGGCAAGGAACAAACTCACGTGAGAAGAAAGAGGCACAGGGATGGGGCCGGAAGAGTTTTGCCAGTGGATGAGTGGCTACAAACACAAAGATCCCATTACCGGCTTCACATACCAATACCATCCACGAAGCGACAGCCATTCAAAGATTCTCTGTAAAGCCGTCCTGAAAGACTTCCTGGATTCTTCCTCCGTGTTGGCTTCCCAGGCCATAAAACGCGAAGTCATTTATGGCATTAACGTTGAAGTGGTATCCCCGCATACCGGAAAAAAGAAGACGCTTGATCTAGCGATTGGCCTGCCCACTAAGGGATGGAAACCAAGCCATGACATGTCGGCTCCGATCTCAGAAGGCTCCATCGATAGAGTACTGTTATCCTGCGAAGCTAAATCCGTAATGACTGAACACTCGAAATCTAAACCTCGCGTTTACGATGAGCTGAACTCATCCCACGATATTGTGCATCAGGGCTGGTCGGATGCGATTGCGACAGGCATCGCTGTCGTGAATGTAGCCCCCACCTTCGTCTCCCCTTTGCGCCAACGGGTTGGTCTAGCACTCCACATTACCCAACATAAACAACCCAAGGCAGCCGCGGACATGGTCAAGCATTTACGCGGTTTGCGTATTCGCGAGAAAGTTGGTGACTACGGATTTGATGCTTTCGCATGCCTGGTTGTCGAGTGTGGTAACCAGTGCGCTGAAGTGCGCCTATGGAAAGATGCGCCTGCACCGCAACCGGGCGAGAAGGATCAGTACAAGAGTTTTGTCGAACGAGTGAGCGAGCTTTGGCAGGAACGCTTTAAAAAACTACCGCGATGAGCGCTCGATCCTGATTTTAGGCCGAGCAGAAAGCAGGTCTGACTGTACTTCCTTCCGCACTCTAGCTTCAGACAAACGAAAATACTTTGCATCAATCTCGTTCCCAATACTGCTACGACCCGCTTGGATTGCTCCCACAATAGTTGATCCGGCACCCATAAACGGATCCAAAACTATATCTTCCGAAAAAGAGAACATCCTTATTAAACGGTAAGCGAGTTTAACAGGGAATGGCGCAGGATGTTCCCTGGTAGAAGCCCCCGGAATATCACTCCAGATAGCACGGAACCAGCTAGAGAATTCTTCCTTGGATAATTTGGAGGCGCGCCGCTGTCTCTCAGTAGGCTGACGATATCCGCCGGACTTTCGGAACATTAAGATATATTCAATATTATTTTTTACGATTGCGTTAGGTTCATATGGTTTGCCAAGAAATGACGAGCCATTATTCACTTCATAATTTGCATTCGAGATTTTGTGCCAGAGGATTGGTGTCAGGTAATCGAAACCAATACGACGACATCGAACAGAAATATCGGCATGAAGAGGCATCACTAAATGTCGACCATTATTACTTCGACGAGAGATGCAAACATCGCCGACGACACAGACAAGGCGTCCACCAGGAACAAGTGATCTATAACAGTGCTTCCAAACCTTATCTAGCTCGTCATGAAATGACTCGTAATCGGCAACTGCTCCTAACTGTGATGGATGGTCGTTGTACTTCTTAAGCGTCCAGTAAGGGGGCGAGGTAACAACTAAATGGATTGACTGATCATCTATCCAATCAAGACGGCGAGCGTCCCCAAGATGAAGTCTATGAATTGCCGACGTATCAACAGGTTTACTAATGCCTGCAGACGTGCTTTTTAGGGATCGTTTGTCTAGAGCGAGTACTGTTGTCATTTGTCTACACTGGTAGTCATTCTACCGTCGGCCGAAAGCCTTCTCAAGCTATATAGCTTCAAGACTCGTATTCTCTTGCGCTCTCTTTAGAGCTATGCCCCTATGTGACCAGAAAGAGAGGTCGACATGGCTGACACGCTTGTTTCGAGGATCAAGGCACTCAAGGAAGCATCTCTAGAGGAATTGCGAAATGCGTACCAAGAGCACTTCCCTGGCACGAAAGCTGCCTCAAGCAATCGTACATATTTATGGCGGCGGATCGCGCACAAGGCACAAGAACTGGAGGAAGGCGGCTTATCGTCCAGCGCCTTGAAGAAGCTTCATGTGCTGATGGCGGATTACGATCCGGTGAATAACCTAGCGTTCAAACTTCAAGCGGCGCATTCAGGCAGTTCCAGACGAGACCGGCGACTGCCCCTGCCCGGCACCCTCATCACGAAGCAGTATAAGGGTACGACCATCCAGGTTAAAACCTTGGAGAAGGGCTTCGAATACGAGGGGAAGATCTACAAATCACTGACGGCAATTGCTAAGGAGATTACAGGAGCCCACTGGAATGGCTACCTGTTTTTCGACCTATGAAAACTGAGGAGAAACCACAGGAAGAGATCCGTTGCGCGATCTACACGCGCAAGTCCACCAGCGAAGGTCTAAGCGAGGACTTTACCTCGCTAGATGCGCAGAGGGAATCCGGGGAAAGCTACATTCAGAGCCAGAAGACCCAGGGCTGGATCGCCATGCCGGACCAATACAACGATGGCGGCTTCACGGGGGCCAACATGGACCGGCCAGCCATGCAACAGCTACTTGAGGACATCAAGGCGGGCAAGGTCAACTGCGTGGTGGTCTATAAGGTGGACCGGCTCTCCCGGTCGCTGCTGGATTTCGTCAAGCTGCTGCAGTTCTTCGAAGATCACAAAGTCGCGTTCGTATCGGTGACTCAGCATTTCAATACCAACACCTCCATGGGGCGGCTGACCCTGAACATCCTTCTGTCCTTCGCGCAATTCGAGCGGGAGATCATCAGCGAAAGAACGCGGGATAAGATCGGCGCTGCCAAGAAGAAGGGCAAGTGGGTCGGCGGACGACCTGCCCTGGGCTATGACCTGGATAAAGGAAACCACCGGATCGTGGTCAACCCTAAGGAAGCGGAGCTTATCCGGCTGATTTTTGACCTCTATATCCGGGAGAAGTCGCTTCTGATGGTGGCCCAAATCCTCAATGAGCGGGGCTTCAGAACGAAAGCCCACCTCCGCAAAGGAAAGCCCTCTGGCGCGGTCAAGTTCAAGAACACGAATATCCAGCTCGCGATCAAGAACTGGCTTTACACCGGCAAGATCTTCTACCGGGGAGAGATTTACCCCGGCCTCCACGAGCCGATCATTTCCGAAGAAACGTTCCGGCAAGCAAACGAGATCCTGAACGGAAACCGGCGGGAGCGCGGGGTCTCCAGGAACACAAAGAGCCTGGGCCTTTTGGGCGGCCTGCTGCGCTGCAAGGACTGCGGCGTGGCCATGTGCCACACCTACGCCAAGAAGGGCAACCGCAAGTACCTCTATTACGTGTGCCTGGACGCCATGAAGCGGAACCGGAAGGACTGCCCAACGCGGTCCGTCAGCGCCGGGAGGATCGAAGAAGCGGCCCTGGGCTTCCTGCGCCAGGTATGCCGGGAACCCGCGCTGAGCGAGAAAACATGGAACGGATTGACCCTCTTGGAGAAGATCGCGCGGACCAAATCGGTGCTCAAAGAGGCCGATTACAGCGCCAAGAGCGGCGTCCTGGGTCTTGTGCTGCAGAATGACCCGCAGCGGCATGAATTCCCGCTGGATATCAAAGAGCTGAAGCACTTGCCCGCCGCGAAGAAAGAGGACGTGAAGAACGAGCCCAAGCTTCGCCAGAACCTTGCCCTTGCCCACCAGATCGAAGAGCTGCTGGACAGCGGCAAGGTCAACAACATCAAGCAGCTCACCGGCCACCTCAACATGAGCCACGCCCGTATCAACCAGCTCCTGGCCATGACGCTTTTGGCCTCTCCGATCCAAGAAGACATCCTGCTGCTCGAAAGTGAGCGCCTCTCTGCCATCCCCGAATACAAGCTTCGAGAGATAACCAGCGAAGTCGACTGGCAGGCCCAGAGAAATCTCTGGAATAAGCTGCTTCAAACCCACTCCAGCTAAACCGCGCCAACCATTTACTAGAGATACTCTCCAGCCGGAATAGCATTTACTAGGAACCATTTACTAGCAGCCAACTCCGAGATGAATCGGCTTATTTCAGAGGAAAACGGGCGCGGGTTTGGCTGGCTTTATCGGACGATGGCGGAAACGTGGATTCCGAAACTTCTCGACGAAAAACGATCTCGCATCTCTTGATGTTTCTAGGACATAAAGAAGCCCCGATTCATCGTCTGAACCGGGGCTTTCGGCCTCTCTGTTGCGGCCTTAGGAGAGAAAAGATTGGGGTCGCTGGCTGGATGACGTTAGAACCTGTTTTCAGGCCGCCGCATAGCCTGGCGGGTAATCTCTAACCCCTTTTCAACCGAATTAACGCCCTTAGTATTCCAGGAATAAAAGAAAGCCCCTCAAATATCACGTAAACGGATGCGATCATCCCAACGACCAATAAAACCCACAACCCCCTTCTTATCCACGGTGAGTATCGCGGCGTAGGAAGAGCCGTTACCTCTTCCGCAAAACCATCGCTGTGTCGAATACTCGCGTGTATCTGGTTAGCAAAAAGTGGTGGAAAATAAAGATAGGAGATAGTTACCTGTTCATTTTGAACGAGAACAGGAAACACTATCTCTGAGCTACCACCAGGAAGACTTTGAATCTGGCGCTCGATGTCAGGAAAAATATTTAAATGCTCCGGGAGAACATGGTGTCTAACTCGAATATCCGTTGCTGGCCTTTTGCCGATGTTCTTGATCACAACACCGTGAGTACGAATTGCTGTGGAATTCGCACCGGGCACATTAAAAGCCGAGGCGTGATTAAAATACGCAATCAATCTTGGCCGCCGTTCAAAGAACCAGTTGAGGGCGATGCCAACAACAACCCCAATAATCGGAGACGCAATCTTCTCAATGACAGACCAGTTAATTACCACTGGCCCTTCCGCTCACTTCCTGCTCTTTGATGTGATCTGGACGAGCTTCCGCCAATGGACGGAGCCGTCTTTCAAGATGAGGCCAGCGGCATGAAGCTCTTCAATCAGCCTGGTGCGCGTAGCTTCGTAAATACCACGAATCTGATCGTTCCATTCCTTCGCACCATGTCCTAATGGGACTATTAATTCCTCATAAAGGGTTTCCGACCCACTAATAAACGACCAAAACCGCTGTCCACAGTATTTGTAGTATCCCTTGGGTTTGAGTGGACTATCATCCACACCGTAGCAACACCCGTTCACGAACTCAATACTGCCCCGGTAGCCGCCGCTGGTAAGCAAAGTGCGTCTGGCGGAGTTGAAATTTTGAACCATTTTGTCCACAGCCTGAGCGTTTCCCCATACCGGCCCGGACTTGATTGAAACCAGATAGCGCTTCCCGTCCTTCACAAAATCAAGATCAATGCCGGGAATTCCTGCCTTCTGCCCACCATAAACTTCACCGTTGATGAAGATCGCCAGTTCCTCAAGGAAATTACCGAACATGGTTTCTTCCCCGGATGACAAGAAGGCGTCCAGAATGAAGCGGATCAGTTCATCGGCGCTTTTAGTGTCTTTTGCCTTGAATAGGTAGGGGTTCTTCCCCTTCAATATCTTTCCAAGGGACAGGTCGCTAATTTTTTTTATGCGGGCTTTGTGAAATGCACCGATGTTTTTCTCAACGTAAGCGGCTACATCCTCAAGCTTTACCGGCCCCATTTCTATTTTTTCTCTCTCCGTGTTTCAGGGGCTACAAGACGAAGCTCCTTACGAGCGCGCTCACAGTATTCCGCCAGAAGCTCAATACCAATGCTACGTCGGTTCAGCTGTTTTGAAATCCGCAGAGTAGTTCCAGACCCCATGAATGGGTCTAGCACCAAATCGCCCTCCTTGGTAAACAGCTTGATGAACCACTCCGGGATCGCCGCAGGAAATGCGGCGCTGTGGTTCCTATTAGCGCACTCGGTAGCTAGGTACAGGACGTTGGGGGGGTAGGCCAAATCGCGGCCTATCCAGTTCTCGATCTTTTTTCCAAACCCACTTCCAACTCTTGATTCATCACGGCGCTTATCGGTTTCGGACAAGTTCTTTAACCGCGATTTCTTCCAGTCGCCCATAGGTACACGCACCGCGTCCTGATACATGGCAAATTTTTTAGCCTTCGTGAAATGCAGGCATCGCTCCCAAGCATCACGAAATCGGTTAGGCCATTTCCCCGGATAGCAATTCTTCTTGTGCCACACGTATTCCTCAGTCCAGAGCCAACCGCGACGGCGCATCGCCAGGATAAGCTCCATGACGTAGGTGTGTCGCTCGCCATTTACCACGCGCTCTTTGATGTTGAGAACAAACGACCCGGTTGGCTTTAGAACTCGATACAGTCCATCTGCAATCGGGAGGAACCACTCCACGTAACCATCAGGCGTGATGCCACCGTAGGTGTGCTTTCGCTGATCGGCGTATGGCGGGGACGTAACGACCAGATCAACCGTATTGGCAGGCAACCGACGCAATTCTATTGCACAGTCGCCTTGAATAACCTGGGCGGTCTGCATAGGGGGTTCTGCCTTGCGATTTTTGGCGGTTGGACTATAAGCGGAGACGGTATCAGCGGCAGTATCTAACGCCGCGATGCCGTTCTTCATGCTGTCAAACTCTCAGAGAAACCCTTCCCTCTCTCTCGTTTTGTGCCTTTTGTTTTAAGAAATTTCTCAATGTGATACTGCTGAACTTTTTGGGGAGTAGTCTTGCCACTAAACCACCGGCTGACCGTAGAAAAATTCACGCCTAATTCATCGGCTAAGGCTTCTTGAGGGACCCTATTTTCCAAGCGGTACAACTCTAATTGCTTTACGATTTCAGGAGGATTAAACTTGGGGAATGGGGTTTGCATATGTTGCATTCTATGGCAGTGAGGGAGGCCGGGCAAGAAGTATTCTAGATCCGCTCTAAACATGGCACGACAATATAAACTCAAATCGTTTCTACGATACCTGGACGATGCCCTGATTCGTGAGTATTTGAAGACAAAGGGCATCCATCGGGAATTACCCGCCAAAGACGACAAGGAAACCCCTGCGGACTACTGGGAACGCCTGATCCGCGCATTGCCACAGAAAGAGGTAGACGCTATTGAGGCGGGTTTTCAGGAAGTCAGCGAAATGGCGATGGAGTCCGGCATTCTGTCTTTGACCCGTATGGGCCGGGATCACGACATTGATATAACGGGCGAAATCAAGGACGTCGAGAATCCGCACAACCAAGCATTGCATTGTTATTTGAAGCACCCTGAGATATTCGAGGAAACCGCAACCCTTCACCGGATCGAAGAATTACGCTCTAAGAAAGAACGGACGGGACTGCGGAGTAAGACCGCCAAACAGGTCATAAACCGCAAGGACGCTTTGGCCGAGGCGTTGCGCCAATTCTTCACTGAACAAGACGGGCGAGGGTTGCACTGCCATGTTGACGCTTACAGTTTTTCTAATCGGGTTTGTTTAGTCGCCCATCCAGAAGACTACGCCCAGACGGATTTGCATTACGAAGGCGAACAATTGAGACGCGCCAGCCGGAGACCGTGTTTTGAGGTGGTTTTCATTTACTACCCGGATGCCGGACGCCTTGAACTTTGGGCAAAGGGGGGCAGAGACCGGGAAAAAGAGTTGATGGATATTTTCAACCATCAGGTCTTAGAGGACGAAACCCCTCTTGATCCAATGCAAAAGGTTTATGACCTGAACAGGTTATTTGATGAAAATGTTGTCTTGGCCGGACAACTTGAGGATCAGATAGAAGACATCCGGGTAAAGCTCCTGCGGTTTGATTTCAAATTCGGAGGCAGGCAACGCATTACGCTGGAAATGGATCAGGAAGGCGGCTTGAAGCCCATGCAGGAACTGATGAAGCACAAGGGAATCAATGCGGAGTATTACAACATCACGCAAGCCCGAATCCATATTAAGTTTCCCGGCAAAGGGAAAAAGGGCGGCGTTACGATGCAAATTACCGCGCCTGATAAATGCAACCTGAACAGCTCACCACTTCATTTGAAAGCTGAAAAATACCTGAAACTTTGGAACCTTGAAAACAATCCGGCCAGAGAAGCGCAAACTGTTTAATGCCCTATCCGCCAGCTATCCCTTCAAGTCTTCGGAAGCGGGTCTTGAAGATGAATTTCCCGGCCTCCTGTCGCCTCTAAAAAAAGCCGGTTTTCTTCAAGCGGATCAGCCCGGTTTGGAAGTCATTTGCCCCGCCCTACCGAACAACTGCCTTGTAACCGCCGAGCCCATGAATGGCCGGTATTATGCCCATTGCGGATGTTCGGAAGAAGTTGGGCTAGTCAAAATAGACGCCAAACAACTTCGCTGGTTTCGCTTCGATCTACCTGCCTTCCTGAACTGGCTTATATCCGCCGCTCTCATCGATGCCGATTTCAAAGAGATTGAATCCGGCGAGCTTTGGCATCTTGGAGAAAAAACACTCAAGGGTGAAACTACCCCGGCGTATTTCAATAGGACACGAAACGCGGATGAAGTGCTTGGGGTACAAAAAGAAGTCTACAAGGACGGGAATCCACCCATTATCTTCTGGCTTGGAGAGACACCCCGCCGGGGGCAATTCCCCCCCAATCTTCTTTCCCTTCCCGAAATTGTGAGCGTTTCGGAGCGAGGTTTTGCGCTTAATCGGAAACCTTTGGAGAGCTTGTTTAAGAAACGGCTGATCCTGGCGGCTCACGGTGATATTCGCCTCGATGATGAAATCGCCCTCCGTAAGAAAGAAGGGAAATGCCTACTTCTTTTCGGTCAGGAAAAGAAAAATCAATTCCTCCACGAAGCTCCTATATACCCCCAGGACTACAACATCATTCGTCATCTTTACCAAATTCGCAGGTATCAAGAACGGGCTAAGACCTTGGCTGAAATGAGAGATCGAGGGCTTGCCGGCCAGCGAGGACAAATCTCCCGAACCATCAAGAAGATTAACGAAATTTGTGGGGATTTCAACGCAGTAGAGATATTTCATAAATTCCCGGATCACAAGTGGGGACTAAACCCCATCTTGACTTGCTGTAACATTTCCACAAAGCGTTAACAGTACCGTTGACATAAACGGATTGTTAACGGCATTTCCCTAAAAAATCTTCAAAATTTCGCCTGCCGTAACTACTTCCTTTAGCTAAAGAAGCGTCCGTTTCCCAACCGATTTCCCCTGCCCCCTATTGACAGAATTTCCCTGTTAACAGCATTCCCTTTCTGTAAGTCAAAACAGAGGGAATGCGCATGAATCCAGATGAAGATTTTCTGACGACCCACGATCTGAACATCTCCGCCGTTCTGGTGGCCCTCGGTCATCCGCTCGATCACATCGAACGAAAAGACAAGGGGAGAGCCTTGTTTTGCTTCAAGTCCTCCCCCGCCGTAAAGAAGGCCGCTCAGAACTACTGGAAGCAGGAAATCAGGATCAACCCGCAGAAACTTTTCGACAGCCTGAAGTTTCTGAAGAACCGCCTCTACAGCAATTTCTAACGATGCTGACCCGGCAGGCGGTAGAGGAGTTTCAGGAGATTTACCGGCGGCGGTATGGCGTGAGCCTGTCCGAAGCGGACGCCTTAGAAATGGCCTCCGGTCTCCTGAACCTTTACCGCGCTGTCTATACGGAACCCAATATGAAAAGGACTATGAAAAATGGACGACCTGAAAGAACAGATCAGAAGCAGTAACCCGATTTCCGAAGTCATCGGAGAGAAGGTCTCCCTCCACCGGGCCGGGAACCAGCTTGTCGGCCTTTGCCCATTCCATGCCGACCAAAGCAAACCCAATCTGAACGTATTCCCGGAAACCGAGAGCTTCTTCTGTTTCGCTTGCGGAGCGGGAGGCGACGTTTTCAGCTTCGTCATGCGGGATAAGAGCTTGGCCTTTGTGGAAGCTCTCCGGCTCCTTGCGGAACGCAAAGGCATCCCTTTCCACTCAGAAGTTTTTGACCATGCGAAGGAGGAGAAACGACGCGCCGCTGAGACTGCCATGCGAGAAGCCGCCGTCCTTTACCACAACGCTCTGCCGCCAGCAGTGAGGGAATACCTGCGGGGCCGGACGCTGACCGACGAGACGATTGACCAGCACTTGATCGGCTTCTGCGATGGGAAGGCCGCCTTCCAATCCCCCAAGGAAGCCTTGATCGAAACCGGGCTGATGTATGAGAACGGCGGGCAGTATTTCGAGGGATTCATCACATTCCCCCATCTGGCCGGTGGCCGCGTGGTCTACCTGAGCGGGCGGGGCTGGCCGGAGAAAGCCCACAAGAAACTGCCGAAGGAGAAAACTCCCCTACTCCACCTCTACAACGAAGATGCGCTGAGAAACCCCCAGGTAATCGTGGCGGAGGGCGAAATAGACACCTTGACCCTCTTGCAGAACGGTTTCAACGCTTGCGGCGTCTTGGGCGCAAACAGCTTCAAAGAGGAATGGGCGGAAAGGTTCGTGGAGGCTGAAAAGGTCTACGTCTCTTTCGATGGAGATGATGCGGGTCGCGAGGGAAATAAAAGGATCGCCACCCTGATCGGCCCGCAAGCACGCATGATGAATATGCCAGAAGGCGAAGACATCAACGACTACTTCAAGTCCCGGACGGCCGCTGACTACCAAAAACTGCTGGATGATTCCCTCAACCTGCTCGAAACGAAAATCAAAGCGATCCCCGCTGGTACGCCCCCGCTGGAACTTCCCCGCCTGCTTAACCCCATCCTTGAGGAAATGGCGGGATTGGAAGATACGGCCTACGCGGATGCCCTGCTTTACCACTTCATAAAGGAGCATTTCGGCCTCAAGGCCAACGACATCAAAAGCTACGAAAACGTCCTGAAACAAGCGAGGAAGGCCAAGCGGAAGGAAGAGGAACAGGCCCCGCCTGCGGAGGCTTTGAGCCAAACACAGTTGCTTGAGGTCTTGAAGGGAGAAGAAGAAAGCTCGACGATCAATCCCGCGCAGGATTTCCGGGACGGCATTGTTTATTTTTCGGTGTTCGTCCGGCAGATTCCCTACCTTCTCACTTCCGGCAGACAGTTGATTAGCTTTGAGGAAACCCCTGAGAAGGGCCTTATCCTCCGCAACAGAGATGTCAGCACAGCAAGGTTTTCCACCAAGGGCATTGCCGCCTTCATCGAAAAAACACATGAGGTGAACATCCCGGAGCTTTACAAGCACATCTACGCCTATATCAGGCGGTACATCTTCCTGGCGGATACCCGCGTCATCTCCTACCTGTCCCTTTGGGTCATGGGGACGTACCTTTTCTCG
>Ga0209515_10002891_pt1 | contig 25365 bp, 24 predicted proteins | sample Subgroupgradi54m_FD_187454 | JGI IMG/M metagenome (GOLD analysis project Ga0209515, IMG submission 187454) | Subsurface groundwater microbial communities from S. Glens Falls, New York, USA - GMW60B uncontaminated upgradient, 5.4 m (SPAdes)... ... | reverse complement strand
CGCGTTGCGTGCGGTACGAGTCCCGTCGCAGACACTGTGGGACATACCGCCTCGTTCATCCTCGAATAGGGTGGACCGGCGACTCGAAATCAGCGCGGGTCATAACAATAGGACGGTCGCGCAAACCAAGGAAGTCCAGGCGATACAGGGCAATGATTTCCGTCAGCCCGGATCGATTTTGGGCACTGGTAGACAGCTTGCTCGATGACGGCTATCTGCCGACCGAGAATGTCATCGTAACCAAGGCCGCAGGCGCCGACGCACCGAAGATCGTGCGAGAGGGCAATCGCCGAATCGCCGGTCTCAAGCTCATCCACGGACACCTACCAAAGTCCGGCATCACGGTGCCGCCGGAGATCGCCAAGAAGATCAAGGCCATAACTGATGAGTGGAAGCTAGACAACCTAGCCGTACCTTGCGTGATCTATGGGCCAAAGGAAGCCGAGGTCGTCGACCGTATCGTCACGTTGACACATGGCAAGGGGGAAAAGGCGGCTCGCGAAGAGTGGAAAGCCATAGCCCGAGCGCGACACAACAGGGATGCGAATCAGGCGTCCGAGCCCGGTCTTGATCTGCTGGAGAAGTTTTTCAAGGTCGCGCGCAATGTGTCCAAGGAGCAAACAGACAACTGGGCCGGCACGTATCCGATCACAGTCCTTGACGAAGCGATCAAGAAGCTCGCGCCTCGCGTGGGCGTTGCAAACGCGCCAGAACTTGCAAAGAAGTATCCCAAGGTCAATCACCGTGATGCACTGGACGCAATCATCAAAGACATTGGCCTGCAGAAGATTCGATTCGAAACCATTCGGACTGCGAAGGAAGACTTTGCCGTGTCCTATGGCGTTCCGCTGCCTACCGAGAAAACGTCGTCTGGCGAAGGTGGCACAACAGGTGAAGCGGGAAGTGGGGCGTCGAGCGGCTCCGCCGGCGGTTCGGGTCAACAAGGAACCGGGTCTGGCAGCAGCGGAGCGGGGAACGGGGGTAGTGCTGGTAATTCAGGCGGTACGTCGAGCGCTGGCGCCTCAACAGGGATCGGAAAGAAGACAGCGGCGGTCTCCATCAATGATCCGAAAGCGGTCATGCGAACGCTACGAAAATTTACGCCGCTCGGTGCAAACAGAGAAAAGGTGGTGACCCTGAAAAAGGAGATGCTCACCCTAAAGCTAGACAAGGCCCCGACAGCCTTTTGTTTTCTGCTCCGGAGCATGTTCGAGATCTCAGCCAAGGCGTATTGCGAAGATCACAAAAAGAGCGGAGGCCCAAGTTCGAAGGACGCATCGGGCAAAGACAAGGCACTCGTCGATGTGCTAAGGAGCATCGCAGCTCACTTGACGAACAACAATACCGACAAAGATGCAATAAAGATTCTTCACGGGGCCATGACCCAACTGGGAAAGCCGGAGGGGCTGCTTTCCGTGACTTCGATGAACCAGTTGGTCCACAACCCGAAGTTTTCAGTACTGCCTGGAGACGTCGCCAGCCTGTTCGGAAATGTCTATCCGCTGCTGGCAGCGATGAACAGCTAAGGCGATCAAGTCAATGAGAAGGCGAAATCGTGCTCGTACCGCTCAGGTGTCGTCCCCGGGCGGAACGCATTGGTCTGTCGGTTCTTAATCTCGGTCGTCTCGCCTTTATGGAGCGCCTTCACGCGACGGTCAGCGAACCCTTCACGCAGCGATGATCCGACGCCTTCGAACAGTTCATCCTTGCTGAATTTGGCGCCCCCGATACGGATGACAATGACAGTCCCCTTTTGAACAAGCTTGGAGCACCCAGCCCAAGCCTCTTCCAGGAACTTCCAGTACAGGTCAGCGCTTGTGTGCCGGTCATCCCGCCCTTTCTTGATCAGCGGGCGCTCGGCGCCTCCCAGGAACCATAAACGCAACCATTGGTCCTCGCTATAGTCGGTCGTGTCGAGATATGGCGGGGAAGTGACGATGAGCTTCACCTGGTTCTCAAGGCTTGGAAATGCCTTTTCCGCTAACCTTGCGTCCCGAAGCTTCACGCCTCCTCGCAACTTAGGTCGTTCGCTGGAGAGTCGAAACTTCACTAGGCTCTCGACCACTTCGAACGTGTTTCGCTCCGGCGGGGTCAGGCCTTTGGCGAGCCACCACCGCACCGAATAGTCGGGCTTCGTACTGATGGTGCGCGGCATGCGATTGCTCAGGCAGTTCGGCGTCTTGTGCGACTCGCCATGCAGTGCACCGAGGATCACCGCCGCGATGAACTTGTCGATGCGCGAGTTCTTCCAGTCCAGTTCCCGGCGGAGAAAGAGCAACTGCTGCAGCGTGGTTTCATGAAAACACGCGCGGAAGAAGTCGCCTTCTGGCGAAGCCATTTCTTCGGCCTCGGACAGCGCTGCCTTCAACTCCGTCAAACGCAAATGCACCGAGCGCAGTGTCGGCGAATCGGCCTTGGCGCCGGCGATGCATGCCGCCACGGGATTGATGTCGACACCACTGGCGTGGCGGCCGTTGAGAAGGCTCTCGAAAACCGTAGTACCCCGCCCGCAGAATGGGTCAAAAACGGTATCGCCCCGCTCTGTATATGCCAGCAGTTGCTTGGTGACGAAGTCCTCAGGGAACATCGCGAAGTAGGGACAGATCGAGTGCAGTGGATGTCTCATGCGTGGGCCAGCCCTACTGTTTGGCGGGTGCTTTGCACCCAGGCCGCGACTTGGTCGAAACGGTCCGCCCCCTCCACCCGCACCAGATCGGGCGCAGCGAAGGCCATGCAAGTGTTCGCAAAATGCGCGATGCGCAGGCGATCAAAGATCATGCCGAAGCGAGTCTCTTCGTACCAGAAGCGATGCCTTACTGCATCAAGGTATGACCCGGCCCGCTCTTCAATGTCGTGATGGAATGGAAACGGGATGAACATAGCCGGCATCGAGTGCTTCGCAGGCTGAAGCGTGAACCACGATTGCAACTGTCCGATGTACTCGAGCACCGACTTGTCCCGCCACTGACGACCCGATGCGCACTGACCGATCAAATACAGCTTGGCCGGCATTCCGTCAGGATGATCACGCCAAGCGATGACATCAATGCCGCCATCCTTGAGTGCCGTGGGCAAGCCATCCGGCACATCGTCGTTCGCACGAACATTGCCGATGCCAAATCGTGCAAATGTCTGCCGCAGCGCCGTCAAGAAATTCGTTCCAGTTGCCCGCGGAAAACCGAAAGAGCTCACGTCGCCGTTCAGGTATCCACCAGCAGCAAGGCAGGCACAGACCTGAAACGCATCCGCGATGTCGCGCTCCGCCTGCGTTAGGACACCCTGCGGCTGAAGCTTGTGCTCGCGAATTGCGGAACTGAGCAGGCAGAACAAGTAGACGACCTGCCCAGGATGGGTCGCCGGTTCGTCGTCCCTTCTTGCAAGGCGATATCTAGCCACGTCGACCTCGAAGGGATAGGACTCGCCAAGAGTTTGCTGGCGGTAGTTCAGTTCCTCAAATGTGACATCAACGAACTGTTGTCGTTCACCCTCCAGGATGGCTTCATCCAGCACTTCGCCCGTTTCAGCATCCACCGGATCCGGCTCGGCCGCATCGTCTTCAAGAATGTCCATCACTTGTAGCAACGAGGCCCGCGTGCTCACCCCGCGCGCATCCAACAGGGTTTGAAGTTCCAACCAGTCGGCCAACACGCTGCGCGTGTCCGTGGGGCTCGGGGGACTGATGGCTAGCATCAGTTTTCGCCGGAACCGTTGCCTTGCTGCTCGCGCATGGCGGTCACAAGGGTTCGAGCAGTGCGCTGCATGCCTTCGGCCACTTTCAGCAGCGTAGATTCTCCGTTGTAGGCGCCGGCGAGTCCAAGTACATCCTCGCACTGCTTGGCGGCCGTCATCAAGGCTTCTTCAAATCTTGCCGATGCCGGCTCGACACGCTCATAGGCGACGCGCAAGTCGCGCCGTGCCATGAGCATTGCCTTCGCTTCGGGATGGGCCAGAACCTTGCTGAGCTCGTTGAGATTGGGGTTCTGGCTCTGGATGATCGTCGGCTCGCCTTTGTGCTCCTGTCCGTAGAGCCATGACATAAGCTGCTGCAGTTCGTTGCGTTTGTCGGCAGGCACAGGGCTGGTCTGCGGCGGCGCAGACAGATCCTCGGAATTGAGACTGAGGTAGTCACGCACGGATGGGCGCGTCAGCGCGGTGTACAGGTGCGAAAACGCGAAGTTCTTCTTTGAAATCTGGGTGAGATCGAAGCCATCCTTCAAGGCCTGCTGCAACGCGAACCAGCCATTGACCAGCCGCCGGACCGTGTTGTGGTTGTCGCCCAGTGTGCGACTGATCGTACTGATATCGCCGCCGCTTTCGTACCACTTCGCGGCGTACTTCGCCTTGGCGAGGGCGTCCCATTTGAAGGGACCGTTAATGTGCTTGAAGCCGATGAAGCTGCGAGCATCGTCGCGGTGCTCTACGATCAACACCCGCACTTTTTCGGGTAGCGACTTCGGATCGTCGATCGCCGGAAGGCTGATCTTGAGCTTCTTGCGTAGCGTTTCGTCGGCGATCAACCGAAGGGCCGCCAAGCGCCGGTTGCCTTCCATGACGATGTTGCCGTCGCGCAGAACAATCAACGGCTCGAAATCGATGTAGCCGGCAGAAAGAATCGACTGGATCAGCTCATCGACGTCAGCCTGCTCATACAACTCTCGGACGATGTCGACTTCGTCGGTGAAACCTAAATCCACGAAGCGCGGGTTCTCCCGATCAAAATGCAAGTCGACCGGCGCAATGAAGTCTTGTCCTGGTGACAGTGTGCTCTTTGGTGGCTTGGCCATCAGGCTTCCCTCTCAGTCAAGTCGGACGAAACGAATCCTGGCGCGGATGGGCTTGGGTTTGTACTCACGCTTCAGCCGCCTTCTGTTTCTCGATCCAGGACTCCATGTCATCGCGTTTGAATCGCCAAGCTCCCGCGACCTTGAAGCCCGGCAGTTCTCGCTTCTTGACCAAGCGGTACACCGTCTTCTCGTCCACGCGCAGGAGAGTCGCGACTTCCTTCACTGTCAGAACAGAGGTTTCGACCATGGCTGATTGATGTGACAAGGCGCTGCGATTGTAGGTGAAACCAGTCCAATCTGGTGCATCCTAGACCCTCTCTGTCCTGAACTGGACGGGGCTCGCTGCGGCACGCGGCAACCTGATGCGACGGAACAAGCAACCCTCTTCCTTGACGCCCCCGATGGCACGAACTTACAGCTCGAAGTTCGTGCCTTCACCTTCGCCGTCATAGTCAATGACCGTCGCACCCATGGGTAAGCCGCGTCATTCAGACGAACTCAGCCGCTTGGTAACGGATGGGGACCACGTTCCCGCCGTTCTGGATCCAACCATCCAGCATGTCGGCCCACGTTTGAAGCATCGTCCGTCGCTGCTTGGCGTACTCCGCCTTGTTGTAGATCGCACGCACTCCTCGCTGCTCATGAGCAAGGCACTTCTCAATCCAGTCGCTGTTGAAGCCTACCTCGTGCAACACAGTGCTTGCCGTCCGGCGCAGGTCATGCACCGTAAAGGGTTCGAAGTCTTCCCCCCTATCGCGGATGAGCCTGACTGTCGCGTCGATGACTCGATTCAGCGTAGCCGCACTAATGGGCAGTTTCGTTTCGTACCGTCCGGGGTGCAGATACGAACTGGCGCCAAAGCAGGTCTTGAACGCGACGAGGATATCCAAGGCCTGTTGGCTGAGATAGACGTTGTGAGGTCGCCCCGCCTTCATGCGCTCCTTCGGGATCGTCCATATTGCCGTCTCGAAGTTCACCTCATCCCATGTCGCCTCGATGAACTCCGATTTGCGCACCAGCGTAAGCAGCATGAACTTGGTCGCCAAGCGCAGCGTCGACATGGTCGCGGTCTGCTCAAGCGCATTGAAGAAGACATGGATTTCGGACGGCGAAAGGGCCCTGTCCCGGGCTTTGAACGTAGCGATCGCGCTCGGCCTGATCGCCTCCGCTGGGTTTTCGACTTTCAATCCACGAGCCTGGATGAATCGAAAGACCTGAAGCACGATCTCACGGGCGTGAACAGCTGGCGCTGCGGCTCCCCGTTCCTTGATCTTTTCGCATCTCGCCATCAGGCGAACCGGTGTGATCTCTTCCAACTTCAAGCGGCCGAATTCCACTGCCAAGTTCCGGTCATAGACCGACTTTCGCATAGCCCGGGTGGACTCGGCCAAGTCGGCTTCGGCAAAGTACTTCTCCGCCCACCTGCCAAACGTCAACGCTTCCGCAGCCTCGACGCGCTTTTCAACCTTGGCACGCGAGGGGCTCTCGCCTTGCTCCACAGATCTGTGCGCTCGCGTCAACAGCAGTCGCGCCTCGGCCAGGGTCAAGGACATTCCGTAATTCAGTTCCTCCGAGTCTCGTGGCTTCCTGGCACCGAGACTCGAGTCGTACTGGCCTATCACCAGGGTTTCACGGCGGCCGTTGATCCGGTAGTCGAACCGGAAACTCACCACTCCTGTGCGCGTCACGGCGACGTAGTGCCCCTGCTGATCGGCAACCTTGTAGATCTTTCCCGTGGGCTTCAGCGCCTTCAACTTCATGTCAGTGAGCATCCAGTCCCCCAAATGATTCCGACAATCGATACCGTCAGGGCATTTGACGGTACCAACCGTGGTCGTTCAAGGGCCGGCTCTTCAATACCGCCAACAATACCGCCGATATCGGCGCGTTTTACTGTGGCGGCTTGAGACCAGATGAGACGCTAACTCTCTGTCAGGACTTGCTCTTCGAGGAAGAGCCGGACTACATGACACGACCTGACACGAAGATAATTTATTCCCACTCGATCGTCGCGGGCGGCTTGCTCGACACGTCGTAGGTCACGCGGTTGATGCCGCGCACCTCGTTGATGATGCGGCCCGACACCTTCTTCAGCAGGCTGTAAGGCAGCTCGGCCCAGTCTGCGGTCATGAAGTCGCTGGTCTGCACCGCCCTCAGCGCCACCACGTAGTCGTAGGTGCGGCCGTCGCCCATCACGCCGACGCTTTTCACCGGCAGGAACACCGCGAAGGCCTGGCTGGTCAGCTCGTACCAGGTCTTGCCGCTCGCCTCGTCGAGCGTGTTGCGCAGCTCCTCGATGAAGATCGCGTCGGCGCGGCGCAGCAGGTCGGCGTATTCGCGCTTGACTTCGCCGAGGATGCGCACCCCGAGGCCCGGCCCGGGGAACGGGTGGCGGTAGACCATGTCGTGCGGCAGGCCGAGCGCGACACCCAGCTCGCGCACCTCGTCCTTGAACAGCTCGCGCAGCGGCTCGAGCAGCTTCAGCCCCAGCGTCTCGGGCAAGCCGCCGACGTTGTGGTGGCTCTTGATCGTGGTCGCCTTCTTGGTCTTGGCGCCGCCGCTTTCGATGACGTCGGGGTAGATCGTGCCCTGCGCCAGCCACTTGGCTGACTTCAGCTTGGCGGCTTCGGCCTGGAACACCTCGACGAACTCGCGCCCGATGATCTTGCGCTTGGCCTCGGGGTCGCTCACGCCGGCCAGGTGGCCGAGGAACTGCGCACTCGCATCGACATGCAGCACCTTGGCGTGCAGCCGGCCGGCGAACATCTCCATCACCATCCGGCCTTCGTCGAGGCGCAGCAGGCCGTGGTCGACGAAGACGCAGGTCAGCTGGTCGCCGATCGCACGGTGGATCAAGGCCGCGGCGACGCTCGAATCGACGCCGCCCGAAAGCCCCAGGATCACCTCCTCGCTGCCGACCTGTTCGCGAATGCGCGCCACCGCCTCGTCGATGTAGTTGCCCATCACCCAGTCGGGCTTCGCGCCGCAGATGCCGAGCACGAAACGGTTCAGCAGCTCGCGGCCCTTGACGGTGTGCGTGACCTCGGGGTGGAACTGCACCGCGTAGTAGCCGCGCGACTCGTCGGCCATGCCGGCGATCGGGCAGCTCGGCGTCGATGCCATCAGCTTGAAGCCGGGCGGCAGCCGGGTCACCTTGTCGCCGTGGCTCATCCAGACCTTGAGCATGCCGTGGCCGGCGGGTGTCTTGAAGTCCTCGATCGCCTTCAGCAGCTCGGTGTGGCCATGCGCCCTCACCTCGGCGTAGCCGAATTCGCGATGGGTGCTCGCCTCGACTTCGCCGCCCAATTGCACCGTCATCGTGAACATGCCGTAGCAGATGCCGAGCACCGGGACACCCAGCTCCCACACCGCCTGCGGCGCACGCAGGTCGTGCTCTTCGTAGGTGCTCGCGTGGCTGCCCGACAGGATGATGCCCTTCGGGTTGAACTCGCGGATGAACGCGTCGCTGACGTCATTCGGGTGGATCTCGCAATAGACATGCGCTTCGCGCACGCGCCGGGCGATCAGCTGGGTGACCTGGGAGCCGAAATCGAGAATCAGGATCTTGTCGTGCATGGATGACATTCAGACGGTGGAACCCGCGGCCGAAGCGGCCGCGAGACGGGCGCGGCGCACGCCGCGAAAGTGAAGCCAGGCCAGCACCAGTGCCGCCAGTTGCAGCGCCGAGCAGACGTAGAACGGCGCGCCGATCCGCCAGTCGCCATGCGGCAGGTCGGACACCAGCGCCAGCAGCGGCGGCCCGATCAGCGGGCCGGCGACCGCAACCAGGCTGTTCAGCGAGCTCACCGCGCCCATCGTCTGGCCCTGCGTCTTCGCGTCGGCAGCGCTCGAGATGATGCTCTGGATCGACGCGGCCACGGTGAAGCCGAGCAGGTTGACGACGATCACCGCGTACATCATCCAGCCCTCGGTCGCGGCGGCGTAGCCGGCGTAGGCGAGCGTCGACGACACCAGCCCGATCACCGCCAGGCGCTGCGGGCTGAAGTGCTTGAGCAGGCGGCCGAGCAACACACCTTGCACCAGCACCGACATCAGGCCGACCACCGCCAGCGAGGCGCCGTTGTCGCGCAGCGTCCAGCCGAACTTGAAGGTCGTGTAGAGGACCCAGGTGCTGTACAGGACGAACTGTGCCAGGCCGGTGCAGGCGACGACGGCGACCAGCATGCCCACGCCCTTCAATTGGGTCAGCGCGCGCAGCGAGGTCAGCGGGTTGGACTTGCGCCATTCGAAGGACCGGCGCTGCGCCGCCGGCAGCGACTCGGGCAGCACGAAATAGCCGTAGGCCAGGTTCAACAGCGCCAGCGAACCGGCGACGAAAAACGGCAGGTGCAGGTCGACGTCGCCCAGCCAGCCGCCGAGCGCCGGCCCGAGGATGAAGCCGACCCCGAACATCGCGCCGAGCAGGCCGAAGCGCCGGGCCCGCTGCTCGGGCGGCGTGATGTCGGCGACATAGGCGTTGGCGACCGCGGCGTTCGACTGCATCGCGCCGCCGACCAGTCGCACCGCGACCAGCATCCACAAGGCGGTGCTCAGCGCGGTCGCGAAGAAGTTGAGCGCCAGCCCGCAAAAGCCGAGCAGCAGCACCGGCCGGCGGCCGTAGCGGTCGGACAGCGCACCCAGCACCGGCGAGCCAAAGAAGTTCGCGATCGCGAAGGCGAACACCACCGCGGTGTAGCCGAAGGCCTGCTCCGACTTCGAGCTCGTGAAGCTGCCCACCAGCGCCGGCAGCGGCGGCACGATCAGGCCGATCGCCATCATGTCGATCAGCACCGTCAGCATGATGAAGCGCATCGCGGCCGGGCGCGCAGATTCGGCGGAAGAAGCTTGCTCGGATTGCATCAACGTCGATTTTCGCCGACCGCTCGGGCCGATTCGTCATTCACTCTGGAGCCCCCTCTCGGAGGGGGCTGCGGGGAGCGGTGTTTCCCATCCGCCGGATGGAGCGAGGCGGCAAAGCCGCCTCACTCCATCCGGTAGTTCGGCGCTTCCTTGGTGATCTGCACGTCGTGCACATGGCTCTCGCGGATGCCCGCCGAGGTGATCTCGACGAACTCGGCGCGCTGGCCCATGTCCTCGATCGTTGCGCAGCCGCAATAACCCATCGAAGCACGCAGGCCGCCGGCCATCTGGAACACGATCGTCACCATCGAGCCCTTGTACGGAACCCGGCCCTCGATGCCCTCGGGCACCAGCTTGTCGGCGTTCGGATTCGCCCCGGTGTTGTCCTGGAAGTAGCGGTCGGCGCTGCCCTGCTGCATCGCGCCGATCGAGCCCATGCCGCGGTAGCTCTTGTAGCTGCGGCCCTGGAACAGCACGATCTCGCCCGGCGCCTCTTCGGTGCCGGCGAACATGCCGCCCATCATCACCGTATTGGCGCCGGCCGCGATCGCCTTGGCGATGTCGCCCGAATAGCGGATGCCGCCGTCGGCGATCAGCGGAACGCCGCTGCCCTTCAAGGCCGTCGCCACGTTGTCGATCGCGGTGATCTGCGGCACGCCGACCCCCGCGACGATGCGGGTGGTGCAGATCGAGCCCGGGCCGATGCCGACCTTGACGCCGTCGGCGCCGGCATCAGCCAGTGCCCGCGCCGCCGCGCCGGTCGCGATGTTGCCGCCGATCACGTCGACGCCCGGGTAGTTCTGCTTGACCCAGCGCACCCGATCGATCACGCCGGCGCTGTGGCCGTGCGCGGTGTCGACGACCAGCGCATCGACGCCCGCCTTGACCAGCAGATCGACCCGCTCTTCGGTGCCTTCGCCGACCCCGACCGCGGCGCCCACGCGCAGCTTGCCGTGCGCGTCGCGCGCGGCGTTCGGGAAGCTCGTCTGTTTGGTGATGTCCTTCACCGTCATCAGGCCGCGCAGCTCGAACGCGTTGTTGACGACCAGCACCCGTTCCAGCTTGTGCTTGTGCATCAGCGCCTTGCCGTCTTCGAGCGTGGCGCTTTCGGTGACCGTGATCAGGCGTTCGCGCGGCGTCATGATGTCGCGCACCGGTGCGTCGAGCCGCGTTTCGAAGCGCAGGTCGCGGTTGGTGACGATGCCCACCACCTTCTTGCCGCCGTCGAGCACCGGGAAGCCCGACACGCCGTGCTGGCGCGACAGCTCCATCACCTGGCGCACGGGGGTGTCGGGGGTGACGGTGATCGGGTCGCGCAACACGCCCGACTCGTAGCGCTTGACACGCGCCACCTCGGCCGCCTGCTGCTTGGGCGACAGGTTCTTGTGGACGAAGCCGATGCCGCCTTCCTGCGCGATGGCAATCGCCAGGCGCGCCTCGGTCACCGTGTCCATGGCGGCGGACGCCAGCGGCAGGTTCAGGCGGATGTTGCGGGAGAGGGAGGTCGCAAGGCTGGTGTCGCGGGGCAACACCTGGGAGAACGCTGGCACCAACAACACATCGTCGAAGGTGAGCGCTTTGCCGAGAAGGCGCATAAGGAAAGCTCCAGACGCAAAAGCAGATTATACGGATCGCGGACTAGACTCGGCTTAGAGCGGTGCAGCGGCAATTCTTCACGCTTTGCGCAAGCCGGGGCCGCTACACTCGGCTACCTCGCACTGCTGCCGCCGAATGCCATGCCCCGTCTGAGCGTTGTCGTACTTTCCGCCCTGCTCGGCGCCTGCCTGGCGCTGCCGGCGGCCGCACAGTGGAAGTGGCGCGACAAGACCGGCCACATCCAGTACAGCGACCTGCCGCCACCGGCCGGCACCCCCGACCAGGACATCCTGCATCGCCCCAACACCCTGCAGCGCCGCACGCCGATGGTGGCGGCATCGGCCGCGGCGTCGGGCGCCAGCGTCGTCTCGGCCAAGGCGGTCGAGCCGGAGCTCGAAGCCAAGCGCAAGAAGGCCGAGCAGGAAAACGCCGAGAAGGACAAGGCCGAGCAGGCCAAGCTCGTCGCCGCCAAGGCCGACAGCTGCGCCCGCGCGAAGGGCTATCTGCGCACCCTGGACGACGGCGTGCGGATCGCCCGCACCGACGCCAAGGGCGAGCGCGAGATCCTCGATGACAAGGGCCGCGCCGACGAAGCCAGGCGCACCCGCGAGATCATCGCGGCCGACTGCAAGTAGCGGCTTTCGTCATCCCGGCGTGCGCCGGGATCCACTCTGTGCAGATGCGCGGTGAAGCAGCAGTGGATCCCGGCGTTCGCCGGGATGACACGCTCAGCGCTTGATGTGCTCGCGGTGGCTGCGGTAGCGCAGCCGGCGTGCCTCTTTCGGGTCGACCTGCAGCGGGCGGTAGACCTCCACCCTGTCCGCGTCACGCAGGCGTTCGGCGAGCGTGCTGTTGCGGCCCCAGATGCCGACCTTGATCGATTCGAGCACCAGTTCCGGGTGGCGGTCGAGCAAGCCGCTGGCGCGCAAGGCCTGCTCCAGCGTGGCACCGTCCGGCAGCAGTACATCGACCACATCGACCGCGCCGGCGCGCGCGCTGTACGCGACGACGATCTTCACCGGCGGCGCCGCTTCAGCGCGGTCCATGAACCTGTTCGGCCCGCTTGACGAAGGAGTCGACGAAGGTGTTGGCGATGCGGTCGAACACCGGGCTCACCACTGCTTCGAGCGCGCTGCTCGCGAATGCGTAGCGCATGCTGAACTCGATCTTGCAGGCCTTGTCGTCCTTGCCCAGCGCGAGGAAGCGCCAGGTGCCTTCGAGCTCGGAGAACGGGCCGTCGACCAGGCTCACGACCACCGAGCTGTCGCTCTCGTGCAGGTTGCGCGTCGTGAACGCGTAGTGCACGCCGCCGTAGGCGAGGTGCAGCCGGGCGGTCATGCCCTTCTTCGTCTTCTCGAGAATCTCGGCGCGTTCGCACCAGGGCAGGAACTTCGGGTAGTCGGCCACGGCCGTCACCAGCTCGTACATCTCGTGCGGCGAATACCAGAGCAGGACCGACTTTTTGACGTGCTTCATACAATGCCCGGATTGTATTGAGCGCCCTGCGGCGCTGACCCCACCCCATGTCCATCGCTGAAAACCGCCGCGCGCGGTTCGACTATCACATCGAAGAGCGCTACGAAGCCGGCATGGTGCTGCAGGGCTGGGAGATCAAGGCCGTGCGGGCCGGCCAGGTCCAGCTGACCGACGGCTACGTGGTGATCCGCGACGGCGAGCTGTACCTGATCGGCTGCCGCATCAACGCGCTGCGCAGCGCGTCGACCCATGTGCACCCCGAGGCCGACCGCACCAAGAAGCTCTTGATGCACAAGGAAGAGATCAAGCGGCTGATCGGCAAGGTGGAGCAGAAAGGCTTCACGCTCGTCCCGCTGGACCTGCACTACAAGGGCGGCCGCGTGAAGGCCGAGATCGCACTTGCCAAGGGCAAGGCCGAACACGACAAGCGCGACACCGAGAAGAAGCGCGACTGGGAGCGCGAGAAGGGGCGGCTGATGCGGCACAAGGTCAGCACCAAGGCCTGATGCAGCCACGTCATCCCGGCTCGGGCTGCGCCCGCGCCGGGATGACTGCCCTCAGCCAGCGAGCACTCGCAGCGCCTGCTCGCAATCGGCGATCAGGTCGTCGACCGCTTCGAGGCCGATCGAAAAACGTACCAGCTGGCCCCGCCGGCTCGGCTCGCCACGCAGCAGCGCGAGGTCGTAGCTGACGACCAGGCTGACCGGCCCGGCCCATGAATAGCCGATCTTGAAACGCTTCAGCGCATCGACGAACGCATCGACCCGGACCTGGCTGAAGCGCGCGTCGAACACCACCGAGAACAGGCCCGCCGCCGCGCCGCACAGCGAGCGCCACTGCGCGTGGCCCGGCGACGACTCGAGCGCCGGATGCAGCACCTGCGCCACTTCGGGCCGCCGCGCCCACCACTGCGCGAGCGCCCGGCCGGCGCTGTCTTGCGCAGCGTAGCGCAGCGCCAGGCTCGGCAGCGAACGCAGCACCGCCTCGACATCGTTCGCGCCGACCCCGAGCCCGAGGTGCATGTGGGTGCGAGCCAGGCGTTCGCGCAGGCCTTCGTCGCGGGTCGTCACCGCGCCCATCAGCACATCGCCGCCGCCCGACGCGTACTTGGTCAGCGCCTGCATGCTGATGTCGACGCCGGCGTCGAAGGGCTTGAACGCGATGCCCGCGCCCCAGGTGTTGTCGAGCGCCGTGGTCGCGCCGCGCGAACGCGCGATGTTCGCGAGCGCCGCCAGGTCGGGAAACTCCATCGTCACCGAGCCCGGCGCTTCGAACCACACAAGCCTGGTGGCCGGCGTGATCGCATCGGCCAGCGACTGCGGGTCCAGCGCGTCGTAGAGACGGTGCGCGATGCCCCAGCTCGCCAGCTCGTGGTGAGCCAGCGTCTTGCCGGGACCGTAGGCGTTGTGCGGGATCAGCACCTGGTCGCCCGACTTCAGCAGCGCCAGGTCGACCAGCGCCAGCGCCGCCAGGCCGCTCGGCGTCAGCAGCGTGTGCAGGCCGCCTTCCAGCGTCGCGATGCGCGCCTCGAGCGTGAAGCTGGTCGGCGTGCCGTGCAGGCCGTAGGTGTAGCCGCTCTTCTTCTGCCAGTCGCGCGCGCGCATCGCCGCGCTGTTGGCGAAGATCACCGTCGAGGCCTTGTGGACGCCCGGCTGCGGCGCTTCGAAGCCGGACGGCGGCTCATAAGGGTGGTGGATCAGCGACGTGCTCAGTGACTCGTCGTCGGGGCGCTCGGCCATGCAACACCTGCTTCATCGTGGCACTCAGCGCAGTGTAGACGCGGCCTGCAGCGCCTGTGCCTCGTCGGCCTCGGCGCGCATCAGCTCGTGGCTGCCGCTGAAGCGCAGGTGCGTGATGTCGGCCGGAAAGAACATGCCCCAGGTCCACTCGACGAAGATGCGCAGCTTGCGGCCGAAGGTCGGCATCTGCGACAGGTAGTAGGCGCGCCAGACCAGCCATGCGGCGAGCCCCGTCAGCGGCACGCCGAACACCTCGGCCACGCCCTTCATGTGGCCGATCGACGCCATCGTGCCGAGCGAGCGGTGCCTGAAGGCGCGGGTCGGCCGGCCGTTCAGCGCGGCGAGCAGGTTAACCGCGAGCTGGCGTGCCTCGCGCACCGCAAACTGCGCGGTCGGCGGTGCCGGCTTGGCGTCGTCGGCGTTGGGCACCAGCGCGCAGTCGCCGATTGCCCACACGCCGTCCAGGTTGGCGACATGCATGTCGGGCTCGACGGCGATGCGGCCGCGCTCGGTCGCGACACCCAGCGCCTCGACCAGCTTGTTGGGTCGTGTGCCGATGGTGCCGATGACCGTCATCGCGGCGATGAACTCGCCCGATGCGAGATGCGCGCCGTCGTGCACGATGCTCGCGGCGCGTGCGTTCAGGCGCACCGCGACGCCGCGCTTCTCGAGCGAGCGCAGGGCCGACGCGCCGAGCTTGTCGGGCAGCTCGGGCAGCAGCCGCGCCATGTCCTGCAGGACGGTCACCTTCAGTTCGTCGGCACGCACCTGCGGGTAGTAGCGGCGGATGCTGCGCAGGCAGTCGACCAGTTCGCCAGCCACTTCGACACCCGAGAAGCCGCCGCCGATCACGATGAAGTGGCCCAGCGCGCGGCGCAGCGCCGGGTCGGCCTCGAGCTCGATGCGGGCGAGGCGGCGCAGCACCACGTTGCGGATCTGCAGCGCGTCACCGACGGTCTTCAGCGGCAGCGCGTGCTCGCCGAGTCCCGGAATGAAGTCGAGCCGCGCCCGGTTGCCGAAAGCGAGCACCAGGTGGTCGTAGTGCAGCGTGCGTTCGCCGCCGAGGGTCTGGCAGCTCAAGGTCTTGGCGCTGCCGTTGACACGTGTCACCCGGCCCATGATGAAACGCCCGCCGCGCCCCGGCATCAGCATCTCGCGCAGCGGCGCCACCACCTGCTCGGGGAAGATCGACGCGCCGACCGCCTCGGGCAGCATCGGGTTGAAGGTGGTGTAGCTTTCTTCGGAGACCAGCGTCAGGTCGGTGTCGCCCGGCAGCCGGCCGTCCAGCGCACGTGCCACCGTGGTGCCGCCGAAACCGCCGCCGACGATGACGATGGAGCGTCGTTTGTTCATGGGTTCCTCTGCAATGGTGTTGCGAAGTGGTCGGCGCCGACCACGCCGGCTTACAGCAAAAGTTTTCGTAAGGAATGCACAAGCGCGTCGACACAGTCCTCACCCAACACTTCCTGGAGGTACGTCTCATGTTCCACGGCAAGACCGCACTCGTCACCGGCTCCACCTCGGGCATCGGCCTGGGCATCGCGCGGCGCCTCGCGTCGCAAGGCGCCAACATCGTGCTGAACGGCTTCGGCGACCCGGCCGAGATCGCCGGCCTGCGCGCGGCAATCGCCGAGCAGCACGGCGTCGACGTACGCTACGACGGCGCCGACATGAGCCGGCCGGACGCCATCGAAGCGATGCTGGCACGCGCGCTCGACCACTTCGGCAGCGTCGACCTGCTGATCAACAACGCCGGCATCCAGCACGTGGCGCCGGTCGACGAGTTTCCGCTCGACAAGTGGAACGCGATTCTCGCGATCAACCTGTCGGCCGCGTTCCACACCACGCGGCTGGCGCTGCCGGCGATGAAGAAAAAGGGCTTCGGCCGCATCGTCAACGTGGCGTCCGCCCACGCGCTGGTCGCGAGCCCCTACAAGTCGGCCTATGTTGCGGCCAAGCACGGCATCGCCGGCTTCACCAAGTCGGTGGCGCTCGAAGTCGCCGAGGCCGGCATCACGGTCAACGCGATCTGCCCGGGCTACGTATTGACGCCGCTGGTCGAAAAGCAGATACCCGACACCGCGAAGGCGCGCGGCATCAGCGAGGCACAGGTGATCCGCGACGTGCTGCTGGCGGCACAGCCGACCAAGAAGTTCGTGACCGTCGAGCAGGTCGCGGCATTCGCCGCCTTCCTTTGCTCGGAAGATGCCGCGTCGATCACCGGCGCCGTGCTGCCGATCGAAGGCGGCTGGACCGCACATTGATTGAATCAGGAGACCGCATGAAGATCGATTCGATTCTCGGCCTGGCGTCGATGCCGATGGCCTCGCCCTCGTACCCGAAGGGCCCGTACCGCTTCGTCGACCGCGAGTACCTGATCATCAGCTACGAGTCCGACCCGCAGGCGATCCGCGACGCGCTGCCCGAGCCGCTCGAACCCGACGGCAGCAACACGGTGCTCTACGAGTTCATCCGCATGCCCGACTCGGCCGGTTTCGGCGACTACACCGAATCGGGCATCGTGATTCCGGCGCTGCTGCACGGCGAGCACGTCAACTTCACCGCGCAGATGTACCTCGACGACGAGCCGCCGATCGCCGGCGGGCGCGAGATCTGGGGCTTCCCGAAGAAGCATGCGAACCCGAAGCTCGCGGTCGCGCAGGACACGCTGACCGGAACGCTGGACTACGCCGGCGTCCGGGTCGCCGTCGGCACGATGGGCTACAAGCACCAGCACATCCTGTACGACGTGAAGGGGCGCAAGGCCTGCTCGTCGATGTCCATCGTCGAGAAGATGAGCAAGACGCAGGTCAACCTGAAGCTGATCCCCGACGTCGACGGCTCGCTCGCAATCGCGCAGCTGGTCGGCTACAACCTGACCGACATCCAGGTCCAGGGCGCCTGGTCGGGCCCGGCGCGGCTGCACCTGGTGCCGCACGTCAACGCGCCGGTGGCCGACCTGCCGGTGCGCAAGGTGCTGGGCGGGCTGCACTTCATCGCCGACCTGACCTTGCCGTATGGCCGGGTGCTGCACGACTACAAGCGCGACCTGGCCGCGGCCGACACGGTGCCCGCCGAACTCGATATCGGAGTGGCCGCATGAGCTCGCCGGGCCGCCCCAAGGGCGAACACCGGAGTGCGCAGCACGAAGGTACTCCAATGAGAGCCGCCACCACGCTCGAGCGAGTGGCTCGCAAGCCCCGCAGCGCCAAGCCGCGCGGCCACACGCTGCCGGGCCAGGTCGTGCTGGTGCTGCAAGGCGGCGGCGCCCTCGGCGCCTACCAGGTCGGCGTCTACCAGGCGATGCACGAAGCGGGCATCGAGCCCGACTGGGTGATCGGCACGTCGATCGGCGCGATCAACGCCGCGCTGATCGCCGGCAATGCCCCCGAGAACCGGCTCGCGCGGCTGCACGACTTCTGGGCCCGGGTCGAGCAGCAACGCCCTGCCGCCGGGCCGCTGGCCTGGCTCGGGTTGGACAATGTGTTCGCGAACCTGAACACCGTGACCCGCGGCATCCCGTCGTTCTTCACGCCCAGCCTGGCCGCGCTGCGCGGCTCGCAGGCGATGGTGGGAATCGAACAGGCGGCCTACTACGACACGGCGCCGCTGCGCGACACGCTCAACGCGCTGGTCGACTTCGAGCACATCGGCGCGCAGAAGACTCGCCTGACGGTCGGCGCCGTCAACGCGCGCAGCGGCGAGATGCGCTACTTCGACAGCCGCGATCAGGCGCTCAAGGCCGAGCACATCATGGCCTCGGGCGCGCTGCCGCCGGCGTTCCCGGCGATCCGCATCGACGGCGAGCCGTACTGGGACGGCGGCATCTACTCCAACACGCCGATCGAGGCGGTGCTCGACGACAAGCCGCGGCGCGACGCCGTGATCTTCGCGGTCAACGTGTGGCACCAGAGCGGGCCCGAGCCCGAGTCGATCTGGCAGGTGATGGGCCGGCAAAAGGACATCCAGTTCGCAAGTCGCGCCGACAGCCACATCGCGCGCCAGCAGCAGATTCACCGGCTGCGCCATGTGATCCGCGAGCTGCAAAAGCAGATCCCGGCGGCCCGGCGCAACGACCCCGAGGTGGCGGAGCTCGTCTCATGGGGCTGCGGCACGACGATGCACGTGGCGCACCTGGTCGCGCCGCGTCTGAACGGCGAGGACCACACGAAGGACATCGACTTCTCGCCGAACGGCGTGCGCGAGCGGCGCGAGGCAGGGTATGCGGACACGCTGAAGATGATTCAGCGCGCGCCTTGGGAAGCGCCGGTGGATCCGATCGAGGGGGTGGTGGTACACACACTGGCTGGGCGTTGAACGCCGTCGTCCCGGCCCTTCGACAGGCTCAGGACAGGCCGGGCTGCGCCCGAGCCGGGACCGACTGGCTGGAGGCTTCGACAACGAGTGGATGCCGGCGTGCGCCGGTATGACGGCAGCGGTCAGACCAGCGCCGGCCGTCGTCCCGGCGAAAGCCGGGACCCACTGGTAGGAGGCTTCGACAACGAGTGGATACCGGCGTGCGCCGGTATGACAGCAGCGGTCAGACCAGCGCCGGCTGTCGTCCCGGCGAAAGCCGGGACCCACTGGCTGGAGGCTTCGACAACGAGTGGATACCGGCGTTCGCCGGTATGACAGCAGCGGTCAGACCGGCGCGCCCACCAGGTCGTGTCCCTGCGTGCCGACGATACGCACCCGCGCGAACTCTCCCACCTTCAGCGTCTTCGACGCCTTCTCCGGCGGCAGGATTCTCACGCTGCCGTCGATCTCCGGCGCGTCGGCGTACGAGCGCCCCACCCCGCCGCGGCGGCCGAGCGCCGGCGCCGCGTCGACCAGCACCTGCATCGTCGCGCCGATGCGACCGCGCAGCTTGGCCGCCGACACCTCTTCGGCCACCGCCATGAAGCGCGCGCGGCGTTCCTCGCGCAGCTCGGCAGGCAGCATGCCGGGCAGATCGTTGGCAGTCGCGCCGTTCACTGCCGAATAGGCAAAACATCCCGCGCGGTCGATCTGCGCTTCGCGCATGAAGCCGAGCAGGTGCTCGAACTCTTCTTCGGTCTCGCCCGGAAACCCGGCGATAAAGGTGCTGCGAATGACGATCTCCGGGCAGATCTCGCGCCAGCGCTGCAGCCGGTCCAGGTTCTTCTCGCCGCTCGCCGGCCGCTTCATGCGCTTGAGCACCGCCGGGTGCGAGTGCTGGAACGGCACGTCGAGGTACGGCAAGACCAGCCCCCGCGCCATCAGCGGCAGGATCTCGTCGACATGCGGGTACGGGTAGACGTAGTGCATGCGAACCCAGGCGCCGTGCTGCGCGGCCAGGTCGCCGAGCTGCTGGCACAGGTCGAGCATGCGCGTCTTGACCGGCTTGCCGTCCCAGAACCCGGTGCGGTACTTGACGTCGACGCCGTAGGCGCTGGTGTCCTGGCTGATGACGAGCAGCTCCTTCACGCCGGCCTCGAACAGGCGCTGCGCTTCCGACAGCACCTCGCCGATCGGTCGCGACACCAGGTCGCCGCGCATGCTCGGGATGATGCAGAACGAGCAGCGGTGGTTGCAGCCCTCGCTGATCTTGAGGTAGGCGTAATGCTTGGGCGTGAGCTTCACGCCTTGCGCCGGCACCAGGTCGATGAACGGGTCGTGCGGCTTCGGGCTGTGCAGGTGCACCGCGTCCATCACCTCGTGGGTCGCGTGCGGCCCGGTCACCGCGAGCACGCTCGGGTGCATCTGGCGCACCAGGTTGGCGCCGCCCTCGCCGGCCTTCGCGCCCAGGCAGCCGGTGACGATGACCTTGCCGTTTTCGGCCAGCGCCTCGCCGATGGTGTCCAGGCTTTCCTTGACCGCATCGTCGATGAAGCCGCAGGTGTTGACGATCACCAGGTCGGCGCCGGCAAAGGTCTTGGAAGTGTCGTAGCCCTCGGCGCGAAGCTGCGTGAGGATCAGCTCGGAGTCGGTCAGCGCCTTCGGGCAGCCGAGCGAGACGAAGCCGATCTTGGGGGGCGCGCCCGAACCGGCCAGCACGGCGATGGAGTCTTGTGTCATCCGGCGATTTTCGCCGATCCGTCCTTCGAAGCCTCAGGATGATCGAGAAAGCGAGCAGAAATGCTCAGCGCTTGGGCGGAATGAACCCCGGCATGCCCGGGAACAGCGTCTTGGCCTGCTCGGCCATCTGCTCCTGCATCTGCAGGAACATGCTGCGCGACTGCTCGAGGTAGTTGCCCATCAGCCCCTGGACCGCCGGCGCCTGGCCGTTCAGGAACTGCGTCCACAGCTCAGGCGACATGGCTTTTGGGTCGTACAGGCCCTTGCTCTGGTCGGCCAGACGGGCCTGGATGTCGGTGAAGGTCTGCAGGTTTTTCTCGAGGTACGAACCCATCATGCCCTGCATCGCGTGGCCGTAGAAACGGATGATCTGCGCCAGCATCTGCGACGAGAACATCGGCACGCCGCCGGTCTCTTCTTCCAGGATGATCTGCAGCAGGATGCTGCGTGTCAGGTCGTCGCTGGTCTTGGCGTCGCGCACGACGAAGTCCTGCCCCGTTAGCACCATCTTCTTCACGTCGGCGAGCGTGATGTAGCTGCTGGTTTCGGTGTCGTAGAGACGGCGATTCGGGTACTTCTTGAGGATGCGCGTGCTGCCGCTCTCGGCAGCGCCCGCCTCCGTGCTCGCCTTGGTTGGCGCAGCGCGGCGGGATTGAACCATGGAGACAACTCCTGTGAAACGCTGACATGTGCAGGTGCACAAAGATTCTAGGAGGCACGCAAAAGCTCGCTCGAAAGGGTATACCCGGCCGAACATCGCAACACCGCGGGCGCTGTCCGGTGTATGAAATCCGGGCTTCGCTCGACCAATCGAAACGACCCACGAGAGTGTTTCTGGAGCAGCGATGAACGACCTGCATGCGAGGCGCTTCGAGTCCTGACGCCGACAAGCACCCACGTCATCCCGGCGCAAGCCGGGCTCCACTCTCGTCGCAGCGCGCATCGATCACCGGTGGATCCCGGCGTTCGCCGGGTTTGACGATGGAAAGACTCTCAGCTCCGATCTGACTCGAACCCGAGGACGCTGCCCGTTCAGTCGTCCAGCTTGACCTTGCTCGCGTTCAGCACGCCGCCGCTCAGAACCCCTTCCACGCTGACCGGCTTGCCGCTCAGCGTGTCGGGCGTCACGCCGCGGAAGAAGGTCTGGGCGGTCCAGCCGACGGTCTGGGTCGTGCCCTGGCGCGTCAGCACGAAAGTCCTTGCGTTCAGATCGACGCTGCCGGCCGTGCCCTCGCGCTCGACGATGCCGTCACCCGGTTCGCTTTCGCAGCGCACCTCGTCGGCCATCAGCGTCGTGTGATTCAGGGATCCCTGGACCTCGGCGAAAAGCCCGTCGGCCAGGCCGGTGCCGGGGCAGCCCTCGAACCTCGCCCGGCTCGCGTCGACGTTCACATCGCGGATCGTGAAGGTTTGCGTCGCTGCGTCGAAACCGGTGATCGTGCCCTTCAGCTCCGCCTCCGCTTCCGATCTTCCATCACGGATCGCCAGCGCCGTCGCCGCCAAGGTTCCATCGCTGCGCGAGCTGCCGAACACCCGTACATACATGCCGTTGGCGAGCACCGCGGTGCTGGGCGTCAACGCCGCCGCGCTGTAGTCGACTCTCAGGTTGCCGATGAGGAAGGTGCGCGCGCTCGTGTCCAGGCTCGCGATCGACCCGCTCAGATAGGTCGCGCTGCCCTCGGCTGGCAGGCTCTTGATGCGCACCTGGCTGGCGACGAGGCGCGGCGCGGCGGTGTCGGCGCCGCTGAGCGCCGCGGCCCGGCCCAGCACCGCGACGACCTGGCCGTTCGCGAGGCTGCGTCCGCCCGGCAGCATGCTGGCCGCGCTCGCATCCACCGCCAGCTCGCCGAGCTTGAATTGCAAGGCGCCGCCGACGCCGAGCTCGCTGACGGGGCCACTCACCTTCACATAGGCCGGCAAGGCCGCCTCGCGGTCGATGCGGGTGGCCTGGATCGCCCAGCCGCTGCCCTGCGGGACCAGAAAGCCGTGCACCTCGACCACATCGCCCACCAGCACATCGGTGGCGCCAAGGTAGCCGCCGAGCTGCGTCACCGGGCCCGCTGCCGGGCTGTCGTTGACGATCACGGTTTGCCCGAGGACGCTGAAGCGACCGGGCGTGACCACGCCGGCCACCGGGCCGACCAGCGCCGCCTCCACCCGCAGGCTGCTGGCCGTGCCCGCCTGCATGAACTCGAGCTCGACGCGGTCGCCCAGCCGCACTTCGACAGCTACGTCCTTGCCCGGCTCGGTCTCGGCCACGGCCGGTGCATTGCGGTCGTCGAAACGGATGCCGTCGACGATCACGCTGCCGAAGCCATTGACGGTGCCGACCTCCACACCCGCCTCCGGCGCGCCTGTGCCGCCCGAGCCCACGCCGCCGCCGCAGCTCGCGAGCATCAGAAGCCCGGCCATGCAGGCGACGATTACGGACCACGCGGCAGGGTGTCGAGTTGTCATGATTTCCTCCTGGTTCGATTGCTGCGCGGCACGCCCTTGGCGGCAGGTGCGGCCGCCGGCCCAGGCGGCGCGGCGACCGGTTCGCAATAGAAGTAGACGCCGAAGCGGATGCGCATGTCGGAGTCGGCGTCCGAATCGATCTCGACGCGCTGGCGGGCCTCGCTCACCATCGAGGCGAATGCGGCATTCCACGCGTCGCGGGCGCATTGATGCAGGTGGTCGGCCGATTCCTGCGTCAGCCCGTCGGCGAAGACGCTTTGCTCGAGGAACTTCGGCGCCTTGACGGTGAGGTTGTGCACCGCTGCGGCGGCGTGGTCCGCCAGGTTGGCCGAGAACAGCGCCGTCAGCTCGTCGAGCTTGCGGCTGGGCACGAACGAGGTCTCCAGCGGGATCACGTTGTCGCCATCGACACGCACCAGCCCCGAACGCACCAGCTCGTCGAGCACGGCGCGCGGGTGCACATCGTTCGAGGTTTCGCGCGCCAGTGTCTCGAAGTTGCGGCGTCCGGTGCCGCCGCGCGACAGGGTGCGCGGCTTGCCGTCGGCGCTGCGGTATTTCGACTCGCTGAGCCAGCGCGTGAACAGCTGCGACGCCAGCGGGATGCTGCTCGCGGGGCGCGTTGCCTGGCCCTCGGCTTCGAGGCTGCGCACATCCTTGCGATGCACCCCCGACAGCACGCTCAGCGCCGAGTGGGTGGCACGCGCGCCCGCACGTCCGAGCTCTTCGCGCGCGACCGCGACGAACACCGACTTCAGCAGCGCCGCAAAGGCCGGGTACGACACGCCATGGCGCAGCAGCCAGCGCGCGATCGGCGCCATCAGCAGCGCCGCCTCGCGCAGCGCCAGCTCGGCGTGCTGCTCGCCCGGGCGCACCGCGGTGTCGGCGGAACCGGCGAGTGGATCGAGACTTCGGCGTTTCATTGGAATGGGAATGTAGTCCACCCGAAGACGCGTCGGCTGGGTTACAGATGGAGACACATGGATGGGCGGCATGGATTCGAGATCCATACAATGAATGGGAAATTATCCCACGTCTTCGAGTCGATGAACACTGCCGCCGCGCCGCTGACCGATGCCAGCGACACCCCCCGCCATCCGCCGGGTCCGTGGGCCGGCGACCTGCTGCTGTACCTGCTGCTGGCGGGGCTCACGCTGGTCGCCTGGCAGGTCAGCCGCCGGGGCTGGTTCAGCGCCGGCGACGATGTCGGCTACTGGCTGGGCGTCGCCGGCGGCGTCGCGATCCTGCTGCTGTTCAGCTATCCGATGCGCAAGTACCTGCGCTTCATGCACCGCTGGGGCACGGTCAAGTGGTGGTTCTGGGCCCACATGACGCTCGGGGTCGCGGGGCCGCTGCTGATCCTGCTGCATTCCGCGTTCCAGGTCGGATCGTTGAACGCGGCGGTGGCGCTGTACAGCATGGTCGTGGTGGCCCTGAGCGGCGTCGTCGGCCGGTTCATCAAGGTGCGGGTGCACCGCGGCCTGCATGGCGAACGCAGCGACCTGCACGACCTGCGGGTGCGGGCCGGCTTCGTGCAGAGCGACGCGCGGTCCCGGCTTCACTTCGCCCCCCGCGTCGAGGCCCGGCTGCGGGCCTTCGAGGAGCGCGAGCTGCAGGCGACGGCGGGCTGGCCCACCTGCTTGCGCCAGGTCTTCGTGCTGCCCTGGCAGCAGGCATGGACCCACCTGGTCTGCACCGCCGAACTGCACCGCGTGCTCGGGCGCTTCGCGGCATACCGCGGCTGGAACCGCGCCGAGCTCGCCAAGCGCAAGCGCCAGTCACGCCGGCTCGTGTGGCGCTACTTGGCGGCGGTGATGCGCGTGGCGCAGTACAGCGCCTACGAGCGGGTCTTCGCGCTGTGGCACGTGGCCCATGTGCCCTTTGTCTACCTGCTCGTGGTCAGTGCCGGCGTGCATGTGATCGCGGTGCACGCGTACTGACACCGAGAGCGCGGATTGAATCCATGGCGACGCGGCTCCCGATGGTTGGTCCTGTGCTCAGTCGCGCTGCTGGCCGGGTTCGCGCCGGCGGCACGCGCCCAGGGCATCGAATCGGTGCTGTCCCCGGGCAAGCTGATCCAGGGCCACGCCGAGTGGGAAGACGCGTGCGCGCGCTGCCATGTGCGCTTCGACCGCGGCGCACAGGATCGGCTCTGCATGGACTGCCATAAGGACGTGAGCCGCGACATGGCCGGCAAGACCGGCTTGCACGGCCGCCTGAAGCCGCAGCCCTGCCGCGGCTGCCACACCGACCACAAGGGGCGCGGCGCGCGCATCGTCGCGCTCGATACGAAGCAGTTCGACCACGGCCTGACCAACTACCCGCTGCGCGGTGCCCATCAGAAGACCGAATGCACGAAGTGCCACCTGCCGGCCAGCAAGTATCGCGACACCACCAAGGAGTGCAACGCCTAGATCGGA
>Ga0209515_10002890_pt1 | contig 25382 bp, 29 predicted proteins | sample Subgroupgradi54m_FD_187454 | JGI IMG/M metagenome (GOLD analysis project Ga0209515, IMG submission 187454) | Subsurface groundwater microbial communities from S. Glens Falls, New York, USA - GMW60B uncontaminated upgradient, 5.4 m (SPAdes)... ... | reverse complement strand
GAGCGCGATCCCCGGTTTCTGCGGCGCGTGGAAGCCGCCCGCAAGAGTCTTAGGGCGGGACGGGGCGTCAAGCTTGAGGACGTCAACTGGTCATAAGAAAAATCGGAGGCGGCCGAAATTGTCCCGCCTCGCTGATCTGGGCCGGCACATTTGGAACGGCAGATTTCTGATGGCATGATACCGAATGCAAGTCCCCGGTAGGAAAAACCAGGGTGATTGAAGGACGGACGTGATATGCCATACCTCAGGTGTACGCGGAAGCTACTCTCGGCCATCGGCTACTCACAGGTTGCTGCGGATGCGGAGGCGGAGCCCGCCGCGGCCCTGGGAGACTGGTACGCCCATCTGCTTGTCATTTCCAGGCAGCGAGTGCTGCTGTTTACGAACGAACCAACGCTCTATTCCTTTGCGGTGCTAGGTGTGCGGAAGGCGGCGCTGACGTCCCTCACGAAGATTTTTCTCGAGCATCTGGCGCGGAATCTGGCGGACGACAACCTTCCGATGGACGTCATTCAACGAGTCATGGGGGAGTATCGCAACGTGGCAATCGCCGGAACAGCCAGCCGACGCGTGGTGGGCTCGATGAATAATCTGGCGAACCTGCTGGAACACCTTGTGCGTGATGCCGGCGGCGTGGCCGCCTGTGATGTGCGTACGCTCAACGCGCAATTCAACCAGATGCCGCAGCAGCCCTTGGGTTGGAAATTCGCGATTGAGGCGCTACAGGAGCGCTTGCTCGGAGTCTTCGTCGTCCCTGGCCCTCGACCTAGTCGGGTGTTTCTGAACTGATGTAATGAGTAGGAGACGGTTCTGAGTTTTCCAAAAGAAAAACAGGAGGCAGCCTCAATAGTCCCACCTAGCTGATCTGGGGTGGCACGTTAAGGACGCCTCCGCTGTTTCCCACCTGCGGCGGGGACAGGGAAGTCGATCGAATCGCCCGCCTTGAGCTCGTGGATCTCTGCCACATCCCGAGCGTCAGGGATGCGGGGTGTGGCGATCACGGTGATCTGACCCTTGTCGGGTCCGTAGCACCAGAACAGGCGGTAGGCGGCCGGGGTGTGCTGCTGCACGTAGGCTTCGAAGACCTTCTCACGAGGATGGGAGGGATGTTCCAAGGAGTGAAAGACGTGGGTCTGCAGAGAGGGGTGGCGAGGATTGGTTTGCAGAAAACCCAGGGTCCTCTTGATCTGCTTGACGAGGCCTGCGGACCGGGGTGCACCTTCGAGTCGGTCGAGTTCTTGCTGGGCGCTGCGGGTGAAGACCAACTCGAACATCAGTCTTGACGACGGATATGCTTTGAGTAGTCCTCCTTGGCTTTGAGCAGTCGGCCTCGCTTAGCGTCCTCCAGGCCCCGATGCACCAAGTGCGATGCCCGCTTGTTCTTGAACAGCCAGGCTTCGTGGGCCGGGATCGAGACCATCGGATCCAAGACGATCTGCCCGTGGGCGTTGCGGTAGATCTGGAAGCTGGTCACCTGGCGAGGGAGGATTTTCCCGAGGGCGACCCGGCGTTTGGCATCGACCCGGGTCTCGGTGAGCGCTTCAAACTCCACGTCCTTAAAGATCTCTTGTTTGGCCATGGCACTCCTCCTGTCACAAGCCGACAGTACCACAAAGTGGGAAAAATGACAAGTGGGAAATGAGTTAATTCCCACACACAGCAGGAGCTCGAGGCCATTGCCAATGCCGCCAACCGCCTCGCGCCCGTGTGACTGCCTCCGTTTGACACCCCTTGAGCCTTCGGTTAAGATAAGAATTTCCTATGACCCGACTGACTCGACGAGAAACCCTCCCAGATCGCACAGGCCACTTCGGGCCGTTCGGGGGCCAGTTCGTCCCCGAGACGGTCATGGCGTCGCTGGAGGAGCTTGAGCGCGCCTATGCCACGGCGCGCCGGGACCAGCGGTTCCAACGCGAGCTGCACGAGCTGCTCCATCACTACGCCGGCCGGCCAACCCCGCTCTACTACGCGAAGCGCCTCAGCCACGCCCTTGGAGGCCTGAAGGTCTACCTCAAGCGGGAAGACCTCCTGCACACCGGCGCGCACAAGATCAACAACACGCTGGGGCAGGGGCTCTTGGCCGTCCGGATGGGCAAGCGCCGCCTCATCGCGGAGACCGGCGCCGGGCAGCACGGCGTGGCGACGGCGACGGTGGCTGCGCTCTTTGGCCTTGAGTGCGAGGTGTTCATGGGCGAGGAGGACATGCGCCGGCAGGCGCTCAACGTCGTGCGCATGCGCCTGTTGGGCGCGCGGGTGACGCCGGTGTCGGGCGGGACGAAGACGCTCAAGGATGCGACCAGCGAGGCGATTCGCAACTGGGTGACAACGGTCCGCACGACGCACTACTGCATCGGCTCGGTGGTGGGCCCGCATCCCTACCCGATGCTGGTGCGCGATTTTCAGTCGGTGATCGGCCGCGAGGCCCGCGCGCAGATCCTCGCTGCCGAGGGACGGCTGCCGAACCTCTTGATCGCGTGTGTGGGCGGGGGGTCCAACGCGATTGGGCTCTTCCATTCGTTTCGCCAGGACCGTCGCGTGAAGATGGTCGGCGTCGAAGCCGGAGGCCGATCGCTCACTCCGGGCCATCACGCGGCCACGCTGGTGAAGGGCCGACCCGGTGTCTTGCACGGCGCCTACAGCAAGTTGCTGCAGGATCGGTTCGGCCAGGTCCTGCCGACGGCATCCATTTCCGCAGGACTCGATTATCCCGGCGTGGGGCCGGAGCACGCGTACTACCAGCTCATCAAACGTGCGCAGTACGTGACCATCAGCGATGCCCAGGCGTTGCGCGGGGCGCAGCTCCTCGCGCGGACCGAAGGGATCCTGCCGGCCCTGGAGCCGGCGCACGCCATCGCGTACCTTGAGCGCCTGGCGGTTCGGCTCACACGGGGGACGCTGGTCATCGTGGGAGTGTCGGGGCGCGGCGACAAGGACGTCGAGACGATTTCCCAGCGGCTCGGCTACACGTGAGAGAGGTCTGGGCCGCTGGAGAAATTGTGAGTGACTGCATGATACATGTTGCGCAGCAAAATTTATGACGCCAATTCGCGCCACGTTTGAGCGGCTCAGACGAGAGCGGCGGCGCGCGCTGATCCCGTTCATCATGGGCGGCGACCCCACCCTCTCCCTGACCGGGCCGCTTCTCCTCGCCTTGCAGGACGCCGGGGCGGATCTCATCGAGGTGGGCATCCCGTTCTCCGATCCCTTGGCCGACGGACCGATTCTTCAGACTGCGTCGGCCCGGGCGCTCTCGCGCGGGGCGACCCCGGCGCGGGTGCTGGCCGCCGTGGCGTCGGTGCACCGTCGGCTGCGCGTTCCCATCGTGTGCTTGTCGTACTGGAACCCGCTCGTGCAGTTTGGCGGCCATGACGGGCGCGGCTCGCTGCAGGCGTTTGTGCGCGCAGCCCAGGAGAGCGGGGTGGCCGGCGTGATCGTGCCGGATCTGCCGGTCGAGGAGTCTGCGCCGCTGCAGCAGGCGGTGGAGGGGACCGGCTTCGACACCGTGTTGCTGGCCGCCCCCACCAGCCCGCCGGAGCGATTGCGGCTGATCGCCCGTGCCTCTCAAGGCTTCATCTATTACGTCTCGGTGACGGGGACGACCGGCGTCAGACGCGCGCTGCCTCTCGGGCTCGCCCACGGGGTGCGGCAGCTGCGATTGTTGACCACGAAGCCCATCTGCGTCGGCTTTGGGATCTCCACGCCCGCGCAGGCCGCGGCCGTTGCCAGGATTGCCGATGGCGTGATCGTGGGCAGCGCCCTGGTCCGGACGATCGGGCGTGCCCGAGGACGTGCCGCGGCGCTCATAGACGCCGGGACGTTCCTCAGGCGGTTCCGGAGTGCCGTCTCATGACCGGGCGGCCTTCAGTGACGTTTGTGGTGATGGCGGGCGGGAAGGGGGAGCGGCTCTGGCCGCTCGTCCGCGTCGCGGCGCCGAAAGTCTGTCTCTCGCCGACGGGTCGGCGCAGCCTCCTGCAGGCGACGATTGATCGCTTGCGCCCCGTCTGGCCGCAGGCCGACTGGCTCATCGTGACGACGAAGGGACAGGCGGAGGCGGTGCGTGCCGGCCTGCCGCGGCCGCTCAGACGCGCGGTGATCGTGGAGCCGCAGGGCAAGAACACGGCGGCGTGCATCACGCTGGCGGCGGTGGCGCTCGCCATCCGCGATCCCCAGCGGGTGATGGTGGTGGTCCCGGCCGACCACTGGATCGAGGGGGCGGGGGTCTTCAGGCGCGCGGTGCGCGCGGCGATTCGAGCCGCCGTCGCGCACGACACGATCGCGACGATCGGGGTCCGTCCCACGCATCCGCATCCCGGCCTCGGCTACCTCTGCGCGGGCTCATCGCTCGATGGCTTTCGCCGCCCGCGCGTCTTCCGGCTGGCCCGCTTCATCGAAAAACCCTCGCGGGTCCAGGCCGCTCGCCTGCTCACGCGGCCGCGGACGTACTGGAACAGCGGGATCTTCGTGGGGACCGCGGACAAGTTCCTGGAGTGCGTGACGGAGTGGCTGCCGGATCATGCGCGCCGGCTCGTGCCGTTGGCGGACTATCTGCGCCGCCATCGTCTCCAGTCCGCGGCCGCGAGCAGCGCCTCGTTTACCCGCCTCGCCGGCTCGCCCTACCGCGCGCTGGATGGCGTGTCGTTTGATCACGGCGTCATGGATCACGCGCAGGCCGGCCTGGTGGTTGAAGGCTGCTTCTCGTGGGCGGATCTCGGGAGTTGGGATACCTGGGCGCACCTCGGTCGGGCCTCCTCCCGCACCGTGGCGGTTGACAGCGAGAACGTGACGGTGATCGGCCAGGAAGGGCATCTCGTCGCCGCGATCGGCGTGCGCGACCTCTTGGTTGTCCACACCCCGACCGCCACGCTGATCTGTGGGGCAGGTAAATCGCAAAAGGTCCGAGAGCTGGTCAGGCGCGTGGCCGCGGACCCGCGGCTCGCGGCGTACCGCTGAGTGAGCGAGGTCGGCGACCGGGGTTGCGGATGCGCGTGCTTGGGCTTGATGTGGGCGACCGGCGCATCGGCGTCGCGTTGAGCGATTCGCTCGGCCTGACGGCGCAGCCGCTCACCGTGCTCAATCGCCAGGATGCGGCGCGCGATGTGGAGGCGGTTCGGGCATTGGTCGAACGGCATGAGGTCGAGCGAGTCGTCGTGGGGTTGCCCCTGACACTGCGAGGGGCTCAGGGGCCGCAGGCGAAGAAGGTGGCGTCGTTTGCCGACATCCTGCGTCGTCGGCTCTCGGTGCCCGTGCAGTTCGTCGATGAACGGCTGACGAGTGTGCAGGGTGAGCGCGCCCTGATGGCGATGGGGAGTTCCCGACGCAAACGCAAGCAGGTGATCGACCAGGTGGCGGCGCAGTTGATCCTCCAACAATTTCTCGACACACCGCATCATGGCAGCTAAACGCCCGACGTCCCCCTACCAGGTAACGACCATTCCCAATGGCCTGGGCCTCGTCCTCAGGCCCATGCCCGGATCCCAATCCGTCGCGGTGGGGGTCTGGGTGGGCGCGGGCGGACGGTACGAATCGGCTGACCGGGCCGGGATCTCCCACTTTCTTGAGCATCTCTTGTTCAAAGGGACGCGCCGCCGCTCCTGTGAAGAGCTCAAACGACACATCGAAGGGGTGGGGGGCTCGCTCAACGGGTTCACTGCGGAAGAGTTCACCTGCTACATGGCGAAGGTCCCGCACCGCTATGCGCGTCGGGCCATTGACGTCCTGGCCGACATGATCCGACGCCCGGCGCTCGTTCCGAAGGACGTCGCCAAGGAGCGGGAGGTTATCCTGGAAGAGATTCGGATGTACGAGGATACCCCCGGCCAATACGTTCACGATCTCCTGAGTGAGCTCCTCTGGCCCGACCACCCGCTCGGCATGCTCCTCTCAGGCACGGCCCGCACGGTGCGGCGCATCAGCCGCGCAGAGCTCGTGCGGTATTGGCGTCGGACGTACCAGCCCCGCAACCTGCTGGTCTCGTGCGCGGGCGCGTTCGACCCTGAGGTCGTGACGAGGCAGGTCCGGCAGGCGTTTGGCCCGATGCGCGGGACGCCGACGCTCAGGTTCAGGCGGGCGCCGCGTCCGCGTCGGGGGCCGCAGATTCGCGTGTGGCACAAGCCCACCGAACAGATCCATCTGTGCGCCGGCACGTACGCCGTGCCCCGCACGCACCCGGACCGCTTCGCCCTGGAGCTCCTCCACGTGCTGCTGGGAGCGAACATGTCCTCGCGGTTGTTCCGGGAGGTGAGAGAGAAGCGCGGGCTCGTCTATGAGATCGGGACCCAGATCAAGCGCTTCTACGACACCGGGGCGTTCATCATCTATGCCGGCTGCGATCCGGGGAAGCTCACGGCGACGGTGCAGACGATTTTCGCTGAGCTCTCGCGCGTCCGCCGGACCCCTGTTTCGCGCGCGGAGCTCCGGCGGGCCAAGGAGTACTACGCCGGGCAGCTCATCATGGGGTTGGAGGACACCATGGACCACATGCTCTGGATGGGAGAGCAGGCGGTGACCGTCGGGCGCGTGGCGAAGCCCGAGATCCTGCTCGCGCACCTCGCGAAGGTGACCGAGCGTGATATCCAGCGGGTGGCGCGCCACCTCTTCCTCACCGAGCGCCTCCATCTCGTCGTCGGCGGACCGATCGCCGAGCCGGACGCCTCCCGCCTGGCCAGCCTCTGCCGCATCCCATGAGAGACATTGCGGATTGCGAATTGTGGATTGTGGATTGTCAACCCACCACTTCGCAATCCGAAATCTCCGCCAAACTGCGTGGCGGACGCAATCCGCAATCTAAAGGGAGCTGGCGATGAGCGAGCGACGCGTGATTGTGGCGCCGAGCCTGCTCGCCTGCGACTTCGGCCGTCTTGCGGAGGAGATCCGCAAGGTGGAGGATGCCGGCGCGGACTGGCTCCACATCGATGTCATGGACGGCCACTTTGTCCCGAACCTGACCATCGGCCCGGTCATCGTGGAAGCGATGCGCCGTGTGAGCCGCCTCCCGCTGGACGTCCACCTGATGCTCGACCATCCGGAGCGGTATGTGAAGCCGTTCGTCGACTCCGGGGCGCACTACCTAACGGTCCATGTGGAAGCCCCGGGCCTGCGCAGTGAGAGCCTCATGCGGAAGACGCTGGAGGCGATCCGTCATACCGGCACGAAGGCGGGGCTCTCCGTACGGCCCCGCACGACCGCTGAAGCCCTCAAGCCGTTCCTGGGTGAGCTCGACCTCGTCCTCGTGATGACGGTCGAGCCCGGGTTCGGCGGCCAGGCGTTCATGCCTGACGTCGTGCCGAAAGTGCGGCAGCTGCGCCAGTGGTACGCGGGCGACCTTGCGGTCGACGGCGGGATCAACGCGCACACCAGCGCCCTGTGCCGGGATGCCGGGGCGAACGTGTTGGTCGCGGGCACGTCCGTGTTCCGTTCGCCCTCCTATCGAGACGCCATCCACTCGCTGCGAGGACACGCGGATGCCCGCTGATTTCTACGCGGATTCCCGCGGATCAGCAGCGTGAAGTGAAAGCGTGAACATGAGCTCGAAGATTTCGTTTGGCACGGATGGCTGGCGGGCGGTGATCGCGGAGGAGTTTACCGTCGAGAATGTCCGACTGGTCACGCAGGCCATCGCCGAGCATCTGCGGCAACCCCCTGCTCCTGCGTCTCGTCCCGGTCGCTCCCTGACGGTGGCGGTGGGCCATGACACCCGTTTCCTCTCCGATGCCTTCGCGCGGACGGTCTGCGAGGTGCTGGCCGGCAACCGCATTCGGAGCGTGCTGAGCGAGGGGGCGGTGCCGACGTGCGCGGTGAGCCGCTACGTCGTCGCGAACCGCCTGCCGGCCGGCCTCATGGTGACGGCAAGTCACAACCCCGCGAGCTACAACGGCTTGAAGGTCAAGGAGACGTACGGGGGATCGGCGACCTCAGAGACGGCCGCATCGATCGAGCGCCGCCTGGGCCGCTCGACGGTTAAACGCGTACCCTTTGAGGACGCGCTCAAGCAGCACATGGTTCGCCAGGCTCCGATGCTCCCGCGCTTCCTCCAAGGGATCCGGTCATTCATCGATCTCCCCGCGATTCGCCGCGTCCCGTTTCGCGTGATCGTCGACTCCATGCATGGCACAGGGGGCCGCCTCATCGAGGGGCTCCTCAAGGGAGGGAGGTGCCGGGTGGAGACGATGCACGCTGCGCCGGATCCCTTCTTCGGCGGGCAGGCCCCCGAACCCATCGCGTCGCATCTGGTGGAGTTGCGCGAGACGGTCCGGCGCACCCGCGCGGACCTCGGGATCGCCAACGACGGGGACGCGGACCGGATCGGCGTCATCGGGCCCGGCGGCGTCTGGCTCAATCCCGGTCAGGTGCTGTGCGTCCTGCTCCTGCACCTGGTCGAAACGCGCAAGGCCACGGGTGCTGTGGTGAAGACCGTCTCCAATACGATGCTGATCAACCGGCTGGCCGACGCACTCGGGTTAGAGCTCATTGAGACACCGGTGGGATTCAAGCACATCGCGACCCTGATGCGCAGCCGTGACGTGCTGATCGGCGGGGAGGAATCCGGCGGCATCGGGATCAAGGGCTACCTGCCGGAACGGGATGGCATCGTGAACGGCCTCCTGCTCTTGGAGGCGCTGGCAGTCCGTCGGCAGCGGCTCTCGGCGATCCTGCGGGACCTTGAGCGGCGGTTCGGCCGATGGTGCTACGGCCGCCAGGATCTCCACCTGAAGATGCCGCAGGTGGATGGGCTGTTTCGCCGGCTCCATCGCCACCCGCCCGAGCGGATCGCCGGGGTCCCGGTCGTCGGCGTCAACACGCTCGATGGGGTGAAGCTCATCGGGCGCGACGAGAGCTGGCTGCTGTTTCGGCGCTCGGGGACCGAACCCATCGTCCGCATCTACGCGGAGACGCCACGGCAGCGCACACTCCCGCGGCTCTTACAGTTTGGCGTGCGGTTGGCGACGACGAGGTGAACGGTGTGAGGTGAGCCGTGTGAGGGACGAACACATCGTGGCAGAGCCTTCAGCCACCCCTCTCACCTCGCACCGGAGTGGTCGTTCTCATGGAGCTGGCGAGGATTCGGAACTTCTGCATCGTGGCCCACATTGATCATGGGAAATCCACCCTCGCGGACCGCCTGCTCCAGGTCACCGGCGCGATCGAGGACCGGAAGTTCCGCGAGCAGCTCCTCGATGACATGGACCTTGAGCGGGAGCGAGGGATTACGATCAAGGCGTCGTGCGTCCGGCTGCGCTATCGCTCCCAGGCCGGGGAGGACTATATCTTCAACCTCATCGACACGCCGGGCCACGTGGACTTCTCCTTTGAAGTGACGAAGAGCCTGAAGGCGTGCGAGGGGACGCTGCTCGTCGTGGACGCCGCGCAGGGGGTCGAGGCGCAAACGGTGGCGAACTATCAACTCGCGAAGGAGCAGGGGTTGGCCGTCATTCCCGTGGTCAACAAAATCGATCTGGCGAACGCCCAGCCCGAGCGCGTGGAGACAGAACTCCGGCACCTCTTGCAGGACGATGACGTCCCGATCAGCCGGGTCAGTGCCAAGGAGGGGCGGGGCATCCCGGAACTGCTGGAGCGGGTCATCCGCGAGGTGCCTCCCCCAAGCGGCGACCCCGCCGCCCCCCTCTCGGCCCTCGTCTTTGATTCCGCCTATGACTCGTACAAAGGCGTAGTCGTCTTCGTGCGGCTCGTCGACGGCACACTCCGTCCGGGGATGTCGGTCGTGCTCATGGGCAACCAGAAGCGGTTCGAGATCCAGGAGGTGGGGATCTTCACGCCGACACCTGAGCGGATCAACGAGCTGCAGGCGGGTGAAGCGGGCTACTTCGCGGCGAACATCCGCAACCCGCACGATATCGTGGCCGGCGATACCCTGACCGAGGCCGCACGCCCCGCTGCCGCCCCGCTGCCGGGGTTCACGCGGCTCAAGCCGATGGTGTTTGCCGGAATCTTCCCGGCCAACACGCAGGAGCTGGCGACGCTACGGGCGGCGATGGAGAAGTTCGCGCTCACCGATGCGGCGTTTGAATTTGAGCCGGAGCAATCCGACGCGCTGGGGCCGGGCTTTCGGTGCGGGTTCCTCGGCCTGTTGCACATGGAGATCGTGCAGGAGCGGCTGGAGCGCGAGTACGGCGTGGATCTCGTCCTGACCACCCCCAGCGTCGTCTTTCAAGTGACGACGCGCCACGGGACCGTGAGCGAGGTGCATCGGCCCAACGACCTGCCGACCTCCGCGATGATCCAATCGATCTCGGAGCCCTTTGTCAACGCGGTCATCCTGTGTCCCGCCGACGCGGTGGGCTCGCTCATGGACCTCGCCATCCAGAAGCGCGGGGTCTACCGTTCGACCGAGTACCTCAGCGAAACCCGCGTGAAGCTCGTGTATGAGTTGCCCCTAGCGGAAATCCTGGTCGATTTCTACGATCGGTTGAAGTCGCTGACCCGCGGGTACGGGTCGTTCGACTACGAGCTGATCGGCTACCGCCCGGCCACACTGGTCCGGCTCGATATCCTGCTCAATGGGCGGTTGTGCGAGCCGCTGTCCTCCATCGTCCCCAAGGACCAGGCGTATGAGAAGGGGAAGGCGCTGGTCGAACGGCTGAAGACCCTCATCCCTCGACAGCTCTTTGAGGTGGCCATCCAGGCGGCCGTGGGGAGCCACATCATCGCGCGCGAAAGCGTGCGGCCCCTGGCCAAGCACGTCACCGGCAAGTGCTACGGCGGGGATATCACGCGCAAGCGCAAGCTGTGGGAGCGACAAGCCGAAGGGAAGAAGCGCATGAAGCAGTTTGGGAACGTGGAAATTCCACAAGACGCCTTTCTCGCCGTGTTGAAAATTTGATGGACACGCCACACCGCACTGGGCAGGCCACGCCTCCCCGTGACGGGTCGGCTCCATCCTCACGTCCCGTCTCGGCGTGGCGGGAAAATCTCGAATCGCTCGTGTGGGCGGTGGCCATGGCGCTGGCCATCCGCACCTTCATCGTGGCGCCGTTCAAAATCCCCTCCGGCTCCATGCACCCCACGCTGATCGAGGGAGACCGGATCCTGGTGAACCGGTTCATCTACCGTGTCCACCCGCCGCAGCGCGGGGACATCATCGTCTTCCGCTATCCCGTGGACCGGAAGCGCTCGTTCATCAAGCGCCTGATCGCCCTCGGCGGCGACACGGTGGAGATCCGACAGGGCAAGCTGATCGTGAACGGCAAGCCCTTGGACGGAATCGGCATCTTCGCGCACAACTACTACTATAACGGAGAGCCGTTCGGCGAGGCGGGGCATCCGACCCCGGTGCCGGGGGGCTCGTATTTCGTCCTGGGGGACAACTCCGCGTCCTCCCACGACAGCCGGTTCTGGGGGTTCGTGCCAAAGCGGTTCGTGGTGGGGAAGGCCATGTGCATCTTCTGGCCGATCACCCGCTGGCGGATCCTCCGGTAGGAAAATCGTCAGAGGGTTGCCGTGGGGTTCGCTTCATGCTAGACTTAAGTAAACGCGAGCCAGTCAACACGAGCAGCGGGATGACAACACAGGAGGCACAGGGATGAGACAGCTGACAGCGATCGGCGTCGCTGCATTGGCGGTGGCCCTCAGCGGGTGCGAGAGCATGGGGACGGCCGCGCAGTCCAAGACCGTGCAGGGCGGTGTGCTGGGTTCGGCACTCGGTGCAGGAGCGGGGGCCCTCATCGGGAGCCAGACGCACCGTGCGGGTGAGGGAGCAGCTATTGGGGCGGGATTGGGAGCTCTTGGTGGTGCGCTGATGGGGCATGCGCTGGAGGAGAACGCCCAGAAGACGCAGCAGCAAGCCACGCCCCCGGCCACAGCCCGGACCAAATTCTGCCCTGTCGGTGGCGAGATCTACAGCGAGGACATCAAGTACTGCCCGAACCACGGTGTCGAGCTGAAGTACAAAGAATAAGTTTTCGTGTACGATTACAGTGATGTATTTGTGATTTCAGTGATTGAGGGGTCGAGACACATCACTGTCATCAACGTGTGGAATCGCTGTAATCACTGATGAGCCTGGCCAATAAGGTCTCGATCTTTCGGATCTTGTTGGTGCCGGCGATCGTCGCATCGCTCCTCTACTACCACCCTCAGCGAGATTGGCTCCGCTTTGTCGCGTTAGGGCTCTTCATCCTGGGGATCACCTCGGACGCCTTCGACGGGTTCCTCGCCCGCTGGCAGAACCAGCAGACGGAGCTCGGCACACTCCTGGACCCGATTGCGGACAAGTTCCTCATCCTGAGCGCCCTCATCAGCTGCTCGACCATCCGCGGGCTCCCCGCGTGGATGCGCATCCCCGCGTGGTTTAATCTGGTCGTGATCAGCCGAGATGTCCTGCTGGTCGCCGGGGCGATCGTCCTGTTCGCCATCCAAGGCCGCTGGAGCGTGCGGCCAAGCCGCCTGGGGAAGTGGACGACGTTTGTGCAGATGCTGGTCATCCCGGCGGTGCTGCTCGGGCTGCCGCTGAAGGGGCCCCTCGTGGTCATCGCCGCTGTCCTCACGGTCCTCTCGGCGGTCAGCTACGTCCGTATGGGTATCCGCGTCCTCGGCTAATCCAGAGAAATTTCGCGGAGCGAAATTTCTCTGGAGCAATGAACCGATCTGATGCCTGCCGCGTTCCCACACCACAGCAGACCCTTCATCGCCATTGTGGGACGTCCCAACGTGGGGAAGTCCACGCTGTTCAATCGCCTGATCGGACAGCGCAAGGCCGTCATCTCGACCATCGGAGGGACAACGCGCGACCGGCTCTACGGCCCGGTCGAGTGGCGCGGCATACCCCTGACGCTCATTGACATCGGCGGGTTGGAGTTCGCGCGGACCATTGGGATCGCCGCGGAGGTCCAGAAGCACGCCCAGCGGGCGCTCCAGGAGGCCGACGGGTTCCTGTTCCTCTGCGATGCGCAGGATGGGTTCGTGCCGGCCGACGCGATGATCATGGAGCGGTTGCGCAAGACGGGCAAACCGATCGTCGTGGCGGTCAATAAGGCGGATCAGCACCTGGTGGTGCCGCCGGAGTTCTTCTCGCTCGGCGTGGCTGAGGTGTCCCCGGTCTCCGCGCTGCACGGGCGAGGAACCGGCGAGCTCCTCGATGTCCTGGTTGAGCGCGTGGCGGGGCCGCCGGCACCTCAAGGAGTTCGGCCTGCTCCGGTTGAGACCTCCTCGCCGCCGTCTCAGCGCATTGCGGCCATCGCGATCGTGGGACGTCAGAATGTCGGCAAGTCGTCGCTCTTCAATGCGCTCCTGCGAGAGGAGCGGGTGATTGTCAGCGAGGTCCCCGGCACGACGCGCGATGCGGTGGACACGGCTCTGACCGTGCAGGGGACACCGGTCGTCCTCATTGACACCGCGGGGCTCAGACACCGTCGGAAAGTCCGGGAGCCGGTTGACCACTTCGCCATGTCCCGCGCGATCAGCGCCATCGAGCGCTGCGACGTCGCCCTCGTCGTGTTGGATGCGACGCAAGGGGTTACTCGCGATGACCAGCGCATCGTCACGCGGGTGTGCGAGGCCGGATGCGGATGCGTGCTCGTGCTCAACAAATGGGATCTCGTGTCGGGAGGGGGCCGTCGGGTTGCCTCACGCGGCGACGCGACACCGCAGGCTGAGCGGCGACTGGCTGAGCTGGTCCACCGTGCCGCTCCATCGGCGCGGTTTGCGCCGGTCTTGGCGGTCTCCGCAAAAACCGGGTTTCACGTTGCACGGAGCCTCACGATGGCGCTGCAGGTGGTCCGGTCCATGCGGCGCGTCGTGTCGGAGTCGGAGTGCCGCGCGATCCTGGAGCAGGCCTGGGCCGCACAGCCGCCGCCTCGCTATCGGGGACGTCCCATCCGGCTGCGCCAGGTCCGGTGGGTGCCCGGTCGTCCGGTTCGGTTGGAGCTGGATACCGCGCCGGTGAGCTGGCTGCCAGGCCCCTACCAGCACTACCTGCTGAAGCGGCTCTACGCGTCTCCGCGGTTTTCAGGCATTCCCATCCTGTTGATCTTCAAGAAACCAGGACGGACGTCGTAGGATGGTTCCGCTTGTGGTAGCGCTCATCAGTTCATACCTCGTTGGTTCATTCCCGACCGGCTACCTCCTTGTCAAATGGCTCAAGCGCGTGGATGTGCGCAGCGTCGGCAGCGGCAACGTGGGGGCGACCAACGTGACCCGGATGGCAGGAGCCGGGGCGGGGAGAGCGGTGTTCCTCTTCGATGTCGCGAAGGGGCTCATCGCGGTGCTGGTGCTCGCCCCGTGGCTCGTGCACCCGGTCAGCCCGACGGTGCAGCTCGCTTGCGGGTTGGCGGCGGTGATGGGCCACGCCTTCCCCATCTTCTTGAAGTTCCGGGGTGGCAAGGGGGTGGCGACGACGATCGGGGTCTTGGGCGGGACGATGCCGTCTGTGGCTGGCGCGTGTCTGGTCGTATGGGTCGCCTGTTTCCTCCTCTGGCGCTACGTTTCGGTCGGGTCGCTCGCGGCGGCGGCGACGATCCCGATTGCGCAGATCGTCACGCACCGAACGCTCGGCGAAATCCTCCTCGGCGCCGCGTTGGCGCTCCTGATCGTGGGCAGGCATCGCGCCAATATCGCGCGGCTCGTACAGGGCATGGAGCACCGCTTCACCAAAGGCGCAGGGTAGATCTGCATTTCAAACCTCAACACCACAGAGGCCACAGAATCCACACAGAAGCACAGAAACGCGGATACCATCCGCGGTAATCCGAATCCCTGTGGTTCTGTGGTGTGCCGTGAAGCTGCACATGAGGACAGCAGAGCAGGAAGCAGTTGACGACCCCACCGGTGTTGCATACAATAGGTTCCTCGATGCCTGGGAGCCGCGAGAGCCAGTTAGAGCTGTTTGAGGTGGAGTCTTCGCCCCGTCGAGCGCCCCATCGGGAGCTCCTGGGAGGGGTGAGGTTCCAGCTGCGCTACGATCAGCTCGCCTTGGGCGGGATCGCGTCCCTGATCGCGGTGACCGTCGTCTTTGCGTGTGGCGTGGAACGGGGCAAGCAGCTCGCACGGGCTGGGGGTGCGATGCCGGCTCACCAGCCGTCTGTATCGGCACAGCCCTCCATCACGCGTGGCCCATCCGCGATCAGCGAGCCGGTGCCGGCCGCGCCAGCGACGGAGGTGGGGGAGCCGCGCGCTCCGGTTCCCGCGTCGGCTCCGAACGTGAAACCGCCGAGTACGTCCCCCGCAGGCAAATCGCGATACGCGGTCCAGCTCGCCACGTACAGCCGGCCGCAGTTGGCGAAACAGGACCTGGAGCGGCTAAAGGCTCGCGGGGAGCCGGTGTTCCTGGTGATGCGCGACGGACGGACCAGCGTGTACGTCGGGCCGTTCCCATCGAAGCAGAACGCCAGCAAGAAACTGGCGATGCTCAAAGCTCAGTACCAGGGTTGTTTTGTGAAACACTTGTAACGCAGCCAGAAGGATCTTGCGCGACATGTCCGTTCACTCCTCGCTTCGAATGTCCAAACGCGCGGTCGATTCCTCCCGCAACGTCATGAAGCGGCACGAGCGCGTGCGGCACTTGCTCACCCAGGGCGCGTGGGCGGCGGGACGTTCAGCCCTGGGCCTCCCAAAGATCAAGCAGGTCAAGATGAAGGCCCGCAAGGCGGCCGCCAAAGAGAAAGCAGCGACGTCCACGCAGACCCCTGCAGTGCCACCGCCGTCCAGCCCCTCGTAACCTTACGGACATGAGTACAGGGGTTGATGAGCACATCCCTTGACCCATCGACGCCTGTCCCGACGGATCGCCCTCAGCCGCCAACCCCTTCCACGCACCGCACACCAGACGAGTCGTCGGCTCATTCGCTCCGCGCGGTGTCTGTCGCAACGATGCAGCAGATTGACGCCGCGGCGATCGAGACATTCGGCATCCCTCGGCTGCTCCTCATGGAACATGCGGGTCTGGCGGTCGCCCGTGCCGCCCACACGCTCATGCCAACACCCTCAGCCCCCATCCTGATCTGCTGCGGCAGCGGCTTCAACGGCGGCGACGGCTTGGCGGCGGCGCGTCACCTGCATGAGTGGGGCTACCCGCTCCGGCTCCTCGTGACAGGCCGGCTCAGCGATCTGCGCGAGGAGCCCGCGACCTACGCGACGATCCTGCAGCAGCTGGGACTGTCGCTGGCGGAAGTGACGGATCTTCAGGCGTTGTCACAGGTGGAGCGTGTGGTGGAGGAGTGTGGCCTGGTCATCGATGCGCTGCTCGGGCTCGGAGCCTGCGGCCCTGTGCGGGAGCCGGCGCGTTCCCTCATCGCTTGTCTGAATCGCTCCGACAAGCCCGTCGTGGCGGTCGATCTCCCGTCGGGATTGGATGGGGACACCGGACTCCCGCAGGGCATCGCCGTGAGGGCGACCATGACCGTCACCTTTGGTCTTCCGAAGCAGGGGTGTCTGAGGGGGGAGGGGCCAGCGCATGTCGGAAGGATGGTCGTCGATTCGATCACGATCCCGCGCGCCCTCCTCGAGCGATCATGATCTCCGTCAACCTTGGCGATCGATCCTACGCCATCGCGATCACCGATTCGTACCGCCGGCTTCCCGCCTGGCTCGCCCCGCTGAGGCTTCCGATGGAGGGCTGGGTCGTCTCGCATCACCGGCTCCTCCAGCGGTACGGGCCTGCGCTGTTGGGGCCGCTGCGGCGTGCGGGATGGTTGCTCGAACCCCTGAGCGTCCCGGAGTCCGAGTCGTCGAAATCGCTCGCGATGGCCGAGCGGATCATCCACCAGCTCTCTCGTCGGGCGGCGATGCGGATCCCGGTCCTCTTCGCGTTCGGCGGTGGCGTGGTGGGCGACCTGACGGGATTCGTGGCAGCGGTCTTCCGTCGCGGCATTCCGTACGTCCAGGTGCCGACGACGCTCCTGGCGCAGGTCGATTCAGCGGTTGGAGGCAAGGTGGGCGTGGACCTCTCGCACGGCAAGAACCTCGTCGGTGCCTTCCACCAGCCGCGCTTCGTGTGCAATAACGTGACCCTGTTGCGCACGCTGCCGCTGCGGCAGCGCCGGTCTGGGCTGAGTGAAGTCATCAAGTACGGCGTCATCGCGGACCGCACCCTCTTCGCGTTTCTCGAGGAGCACCTTGCGGCCTGCCTCCGCTTTGAGCTGCGGGCGGTCCGCGTGATGGTCGAGCGCTCCTGCACGATCAAGGCCCGGGTGGTCTCGCGGGACGAGCGGGAAACGGGGAGCCTCCGCGCGCATCTGAACTTCGGTCATACCCTGGGACATGCGCTGGAGGCCGCGACCGGCTACCAGCGGTGGACGCACGGTGAAGCCATCGCGATCGGGATGTGCGCGGCCGCCCGCCTCGGCGTGGAGATCGGGTTGTTCCCGGAGGCGGACTGTCAGCGGCTCGCGCGCCTGATCGAGGCCGCCGGACTTCCCACGCGGGCCACAGGGGTGTCGCGCAGCGCCGTGCTGCGCGCCCTGCGGTATGATAAGAAGTTCATTCACGGCCGTCCACGGTGGGTCGTGCCCACGCGCATCGGGCGAGTCGTCGTCACCGAAGAGGTTCCGGCGCGGGCCGTGCACCGCGTGCTCGCGCGCTTCGTCACATGAGGCCGAGACTTATGGAGCGCAGACCATAAGTCTCTGGCCGAATGTGACCCCACACCCAGCGGTGTGTTCGCTACCGGCATGCCGGGTCGATTGGGTGTGCGGGTTCGTCGCCATCGAGGCGGTTCGATTCCAACGCTGGGTGTGGGGGTCAATTCGCCCCACCACCTTTCGCCTCCGCCGAAGGCGGAGGATTGGCCCTCCGGGCCAAGCGAAAGGTGGTTGGGGCTCATTGAAGGAGGTCTACCGATGGCGGAACCGAGGATGGACGAGGTGGGACGCGTGGGGGGGTTTTTTGCGCACGTCTCCGTGGCGGTCGTTGAACTGACGGCCCCGGTGAAAATCGGGGAGACCATCTACATCAAAGGTCACACGACCGATTTTCAGCAGGTGGTCGAGTCCCTGCAGGTGGACCGCTTGCCGGTGCAGGAAGGGAAGGCGGGTCAGTCCGTCGGCGTGAAGGTCAAGGACCGGTGCCGCAAACACGACCTTGTCTACAAACTCGTCGCGTCATAACCGTCCGCTCTAGCGGGGAACACGCAGGACCAATTCACTCCCGTCGGCTCGACGCAGCCTCGCCGCTCCTTGCGTCGCTTCGAGTAGCGTGAACCCTCCGATTTGCTCGCCGACCGCCACGACAGCTCCATTGATGAGGGCGTAGTGTTGCCCACGCCCCTCCACCACCCCGCTGAGGATGAGCTGGTCCTGCGCCTGGCTCGCGCGTTTCTTGTTGCTCGTCCCCTGTGCCTCTCGTGTCGGCCGAGCGCCGTCCGTCGGTTGAGAGGCGCCTGAGGGCCGAGCGCCGCCTGCCGGCGATGTCACGCCCGAGGTGGCTCCCACCACCGGCCCTGAGGTGATGCTGGAAGATGGTTCGGGTTGGCTGGGGCCGTCGGCGCTCTCTTTCCACTGGACCTTGCCGACAAGCAGCATGGCGATGATGAGGAGGATGGCTCCGGTGGCGATGAGCACCGGGGCTTGCTGCAGGGCCGGTGTCGGAGCCGCCTGCGTGTCAGCCGTGGTCGGCCACGGGTGGACAGGTTTGGGCTCAGCGGGTTGTTGCGGTGGCGCGGCTGTCGGTCGTGGGGTCGCCGTGGCCTTGTGCGGTGTCGGGAGCAACGGATCCTGCAGCCGTCGAAGCGCTTCTTCAATCAAACTCATCACGGGCGTCCTCCAGATTCTGCTGTGGCTACCGTCGGCGTTTCGTTATGACGAGACGAGCACTTGTCCTGCCAGTTCCTGGTAGCTGCGTCGGACGATCTCCGCGTCCACCCGCTTGACCTGAAAGACGAAGCAGGCGAGCAAGCTGCGGTCACAGATGTGATTGATCAGGCGCGGGATCCCTTTCGAGCAGCGGTAGACCTCCTCTGCCGCCTCCCGCGTCCACTCCAGCGTCCCGTCAGAGCCGGCCACGCGGAGGCGGTGCGTGATGTAGGTGCAGACCTCGTCCGTGTCCAGCGGGGTCATGTGGTAGCGCACCCCGATGCGCTGGCGCAGCTGCTCGAGCGCGGGCCGGGCCAGTTTCTCCCGGAGCTGCGGCTGCCCCACGAGGATGATCTGGATGAGCTTCGTCTTGTCCGTCTCCAGGTTGGAGAGCAGGCGGATTTCCTCGAGGAGCCGGAGGCTGAGGTTCTGCGCCTCGTCAATGACGAGCACGATGTTGTTGTCCAGGCTCGCCTGCTCGAGCAGGAACTGGTTGAGCTGATTGAACAGGGTGAGGCGGTTGGCTCGCATCGGATTCATGCCGAAATCCTGGACGACCGACTGCAACAGCTGGAGCTCCGAGAGGGCGGGCTGGAGGATCAACGCACTCTTGGTGGCGGGGTCGAGCTGGCGCAAGAGCGCCTTGCAGAGCGTCGTCTTGCCGGTGCCGATCTCTCCGGTGATCTCGACGAACCCCTTGCGCTCGCGGATCCCGTAGACCATGTGGGAGAGCGCTTCGCGGTGTTTCTTGGAGAGATAGAGGAAGGCGGGATCAGCGGTGATGGAGAAGGGATTCTCCCGCAGGCCGAAGTAGTCCAGGTAGACGCGATCCATCGCTGACCACCCTCATTCTAGCGCACCGCCGAGGTGCCTGCAAGTCAAGTAAATTTCTGATACTGTCCTCATTCGCATCTGAAACGCCGCCCTTCAGGGCGGGGATGAAGCGTAGTCCTGAAGCCAAAGAGAAGCCGCGGCCTTTAGGCCGCGGAGATTCACTTGATGTCCACACCACAGAACCACAGCCCGCCACAGTGCGTGGCGGGTCCGCCAAGGTGTGTGGCGGAAATCCCACAGAGACACAGAGAACGGCTCGTCGGGAATTCTCTGTGTTTCCCCGGCCCGCTCCGGCGTGCCGGGGCGGGCTGTGGACCTTCTGTGGTGTCGAGTTGAAATTAGGACACTACCAAATTTCTGGTACTGCCCTCAATGGAGGACGCGCCTGCCTGCCGCAGGCAGGAATGACCACAGAGATCTGCGGGAATCCGCGTCGCGATCTGCGGCAATCTGCGTCCACGGGAAAACAGGACACCACCACCAAATTTCTTGTCTTGACAGGCGGGCATGCACGCGCTATACTACGCCTATGTTTGGACCAGAGCGCCGGAGCGCTCCGCGGATACAGACCTACAATCCGGTGCGTCTGCGCAAGTCTGGTGCTCCGAAAGTCGTTGAGACGCTGACGAAGAACGTCTCGCTGGGCGGCCTGCGCTGTCTGAGCCAAACCGTCTTCCCCGTCTCAACGGATGTCACAGTGGACCTTGTCCTCTCGCAGGGCGAGGCCCCGTGCACCGTGACGGGGCGAGCGGTCTGGCTTCGAATAGTCCCGCACAGCGACCAGTTTGACGTGGGGATCGCCTTCACGAGCATCTCGCCTGAGACTAAGCGACGTTTGTCTGCGTATCTTGCCATCCTCGCAGAAAAGACCTCAGAAGTTCCAGCCGGTTCTCTCTCGTAACATTCTTCCAGACAAGAAGTTATCTCTCACTCCCTTGCCCAAACTACGAACATGTGGTATAGTTCATCTAGGAGCATCCAAGGCAGCCAGGAGGATGCGTTGGAGCTCTCATCTAGACAAACGTCTAGAAGAAGGAGGTGAACGAGATGAAACTTGACAAACTGTTCGATTCCGGCATCCTGACGGGGGTAGTCATCGGCGCACTCATCGGCCTCTACTTCCCGCTGGATGCGTACAAGGCGATTCTCGTGGTCCTAGGCGTGGTCATGGGTCTAAAGCACGTCACGACCAAGTAAGCCGCGCCCAGGAGACGAGAACCCTTTTGACCCCACACCCAGTCGCTGGGTGTGGGGTCTTTTTTTGCTTGACCCGTCGACGGTCCCATCGCTACAATACCTCTACGTCACACGTTGCGAAGTCTCACCTATTGTTCAGGGGGTCCACGGTGTTTCCGTTCTTCAATCCCCGCGCGTCTGATCTGGTGCTGGGCCTCGCGATCGGCCTCTCGCTTGCGCTGGCGTGGCACTGGGTCGCTTGGGCGATCCGCTAGTCGCCGCTTGCCCATCCTTCCCGCACCGATCCTCTCCCAGCCCGATCGGGAAGGGGGGACGAGGGTTTCCGGATGCGCGTGCAGCCATTCCCACCACGCGACCAGCATGTTCCGAAACGCGTCCGAGGGTGAGTGGCCACGCGCTCCCTCCAACCGTTTACTCGCGTGCCAGCGCCGGTACGCCTCCCGAGGGCTCGACGTTTTCTTCGCTCCGAACACATGCGGGTGGCGCCGGATCATCTTCTCGCGCGTGGCCCTGAGCACCGAGGAGAGGTCGAACTACCCGCGGCGCTCGGCCACCAGTGTGAGAAAGAGCACGGTATAAGAGGACGTCGCCGAGCTCTTCGCGCAGGTCCTCGTGGCGATCCTTCGACTCGCACCACGGCCTCCGGCCGTGGGCTCGCTCAGGATTCCGCCCCACGGGCGGATCAGAAGGCCCCACGGGCTCTGCCCGTGGGGCTCCATGGCTGCGGGCCGCTTCAAAAACCTCCCAGGTTTCCTCAATCAGGTACGGGAGCAGGGAGCTGACCGTCTGGGTTCGGTCCCAGGGACAACCGCCGGGCGCCTGGAGGCGCTTCGCGGTCGCGACGAGATCCCAGAAGGGATCGCCCGCGCGCGGTGTGGCGGTGTGTCGTCGGTAGTGTCCTAATTTGATTTCTTTGAGTTGGCTGATAGGGCGAAACATGTACTACTGATTATTGCAAAACTAAACGAAAGTAGCCCTCCAGAAACTCCTTCCATTTGAAGGTCTCCAAACGTAAATCTAAAAAATTTTATGAGCAATAAGACAGCAAAGAGAATCCCAATTACGAAGTATACTCTCTTGGACATTAGATCACCTCCTGTTCCACGAATGCTCTACGCACTAGTTCTTCCAAGCTCCATACATGGTCAGTTATACCAGCCGCCATAGCCGGTGTCATCTTCAACGTGCGGTGAACACGACACAGGTTGTAATGCCCAAAGTGCAAGGCCAACGCCGCCACCAGGTTTTCGGATTTCTTACTGAAAGCGTTCGTCTTTCGGGCAATGCGCCTTACGCTCATACGCATTGTGAGGTTGTTGCGCTCCACATACGAGGTGGAAATCTTGTCGAGCTTGGGGTAGCCAGCCACGACACTAGGCCGCGCCCCGATACATTCATCCCCTGAGTAAATCTTCACCAACTGCCCGAAGTGTACCTCTGTCCCAAAGGCGATCTCAGCCGCGTCTACATAGGCGCGGAAGCCATCGGTCGAAAGCTGAAACTCTCCGATAATGCGCTTGCGAAGATCGCTCATCAGTCGCAAGGCGGTGTAACCGTTGCGGTGGCCGGTCGTGTGGCTGATCACCAATTTGCTCTCGGCATCGAGGGCGACAAAGACCCACGCTTCGCCCCTGTAACCGTTCATCACCAGGCCGTGATACTCAGGGTTGTTCTTCTTGCCAACGAAGGTGCAAAGTTCATCCGCTTGAACGTAGTTGACCTTCAAACCCCTGATCTGCTCATCCAAGACCTTCTGTGCTACCTGTCCTGCCCGAACGTGCCAGCGCATGATGGTATCTCGATGAACGCCAGTAATGCGCTCTAACGAGCGGATAGATTGGCCTTCGACAAGGCCATTCAGCAAGATCAGGATTTTCTCTCTACTCAGCACATACATTAGTGAGGATACACTTGTAGATTAAGGAGACAAAAAAATATCAGGGAAGTATCCCCTTGGCTTTCATCAATGCCTGATACGCTCTAGAGACTTTCGTTTTACCAGAGAGCCACCGATTTACCGTATTCGGCGGAGCACCAATCTCGGCCGCAAACTCGTACTGTTTCTTATCGTGTTTGGCGAGGTAAGCGTTGATTTGGCGTACTACTTCTTTCTCGTTCATAACAACGATAGCATAACATATGTATCCTCACTTGTCAATATTATTTTTCTGACGGAGCGGCCGATGGCGGCGTTGTTGAAGGAAAGGTCTTTTCCAAGTAGGTCTTGAGTAATTGGAACGCCTCCAGTTCAATTTTATCTTTCTTAACCTTAGCTTGATCATAATTTGTGTCCAATTCTGAAATAATCTCTACGGGAAGAGGAGCATAAGGAAGTTGAGGCGCAATAATAAACATATCAGTTTTCGTACCAACGTATATATCGGATTCAGCTCGTCGTTTCGCAGCGTGCGTTACAAAGAGAGAGTCCTGGAGAGGCCATGAGTTTGTATAATTCATACTCATTAGATAGGCTTTCGCATGCCACCCACCACTTCCAATGATGGCGTACCCTATGTCGTCCTGGGGATGGGGATAACCTGGATTTTCAATGACGTAAATATGCGCTCCTAGTTTATCAATCCCTACTACCATCAGTTCAGCTTCTAACTCGTACTTCCGCATCTCCTGTATGCATTTATCAAGAACATAGGGTGACATCCTTTCATCCGGATGAGTTAAGTCAGATGCGCTAAGTGATAAAGGCGTCAAAAGTAAGGATTCAGCTTCGGCTCTCCGACAGCGAGCAAAAGCCCGTGCACAAATTCTCGCAACATCACGTACCAATATTGAGTTCTTGTCCAATTCCGATACCTGCAGAAGCGCATCTTGAAGAATCGTAGTACAAGTCGGGACAGTTCCAGAAATCATTGCTGCTACCTTGTCAGAAAGTTGTGCAACTTTTGTCTGAAATGGTTCAGACTTCATTCCACCCACAACAAGTAGTCGATCTGAAGCGCCAACGATAAGGGGATGTTGATCTTTGTCACGACAGATTGTGCCTATGCAGATAGTCACGGGACGCCTCCTGTTAGCGGGAGGCTTAGTATACTCCCGAACAGGGGTTACAATAAAGGATGTCTTTTTCATTTCAAATTAGGACAGTACCGTGTCGTCGAGAGGATTGACCCATCATGGACGCTATGTTAAGATACGGTGCGTTCGCACGGACTCGTCAGACATTGATGCATCGCCGCCCGTGGAAGCGAACGCCGCTTCGCCTGATCTATCGACGCCTGTTGCGCGCGTTCGGCCCGCAGGGGTGGTGGCCGGCGAGCAGCCCCTTTGAAATGATGGTCGGGGGTATTCTCACGCAGGCGACCAACTGGCACAACGTTGAACAGGCCATCGAGCGGCTCAGACGCGCAGGGGGCCTTTCGCCTCGACGGTTACTGGCGATGCCACGCGAGCGGTTGGAGCGGGCCGTCCGGAGCGCGGGCTACTTCCGCCAAAAGACGCAGCGCCTCACGGTCTTCTCGCGCTGGTATGTGACGCGATATGCCGGCAGCCGCGCGCGAATGTTTCGAACCCCTTGGCGCGCGCTGCGAGAGGAGCTGCTTGCGCTCCACGGGATCGGTCCAGAGACCGCGGACTCAATGCTCCTCTACGCAGGCGGACAGCCCGTGTTTGTCGTCGATGCGTACACGATACGCGTCTTCAGGCGGCATCGGCTCATCGGAGCCGGCGCGACGTACGATGGCGTGCAGCGCTTTGCCATGCGGGAGCTGTCACCGATCCCTCGACGCACTTCGCTTGCTCGGGATCGTGGTGAGCGACTGAAGGGAGTCGAAGCCACGAGCACCACCGTCTACAACGAGTTTCACGCGTTGCTGGTGGCGGTGGGGAAACGGTTCTGCCATCGGCAGCATCCTGATTGCGAGCACTGTCCGTTAGGCGATCTTCCGCATTCGATGAGGTGAACACCATGGGCGTGGGCAATCGTGCCGCCACCTGCGCGTCGTGCGGGAAGCGGCTGAATCGGAAACAGTGGTACTATCGAAACGGCAAGTTCTTCTGCAAGAAGCGTTGTTGGGTGACCGAGCACGAGAAGGCGCAGCAGGAGGCAGGGAAGCCTGAGGCTGCGAAGAAAGAGGCCCCCGCCGCCTCCACAGAGGCTCCGGCGGCTTCGTAGGAAGACGTCCTCATCTGCTGTAGGAAGAGCGAGTGGGCTGTCATGGCGGATCCGAAGCGGGTGGTGGGATGACGGCGACGGATTGTCTCTTCTGCCGAATCGCCACCCGCAAGCTTCCGGCTGACGTGGTGGCAGAAGCGGACGGCCTCCTCGCTATCAAAGACATCAACCCGAAAGCCCCGACCCACCTCCTCATCATTCCGACCGAGCACATCCCCACCCTCGCTGACACGACCGAAGCCCACACCACCCTCTTAGGGAACGCCTTCCACTTCGCCAATCGGCTCGCACGGCAGTATCAGCTCACCAAGTCCGGCTATCGTGTGGTGGTGAACTGCGGCGCTCAGGCCGGCCAGTCGGTTTGGCACCTCCATCTGCATCTCTTGGGAGGGCGCTCCATGGGATGGCCGCCCGGATGATCCCCCCAAGACATTTCGAATTTCGGATTGTCGATTTCGGATTGTCCCCCTCACCCCGACCCTCTC
>Ga0209515_10002888_pt1 | contig 25405 bp, 25 predicted proteins | sample Subgroupgradi54m_FD_187454 | JGI IMG/M metagenome (GOLD analysis project Ga0209515, IMG submission 187454) | Subsurface groundwater microbial communities from S. Glens Falls, New York, USA - GMW60B uncontaminated upgradient, 5.4 m (SPAdes)... ... | reverse complement strand
AAAGCTGGAAAGAAGCCCGAGAATCGTTCCGCCAAGCGAGCAGGCCTCTCCGACAAACTCCTTAATTCGCCGCGCTGCGGCGAAAAAACGAGGAATCGGCCGGGTTTTTGCAGCGCACAGCGCTGCTAGCGGATATTTCCCGCGCAGAGGAAAATCAGCAGCAGGCTGTCATGCCGCTGCGGTTGGAGGTAGCGCGGTGCTTCAGCCCGCGCTGAGGAGGTGGACGCGAGCTGAAGCACCGCGCTACTTTTCCGATCGCAAGGTGAAAAATTCGCTCCAGCGACCTGTGGGCCCCGCTCAGGCGCCGGACTGCGCGCGCTGACGGCGGGACTTGACGATCTGATCGGACAGGTGGTCGAGCCAGCGGATGAAGCCGACGGGATGGGGGCTGAGGAATTCCTTCTCCTCCGCCACGGTCTGGCCGTGCTGATAGAGAACGCCGGGGATGATGCAGGTGCCGAACACCCAGTCGGCGACGGGCAGGGTGAAAAACCCGGAGATGGCCTCGTTGCAGTCGATGACGGCGTGATGGCGCAGGTGGAAGCTGTAGACCTTGCGCCAGAAACCGCCCCAGCGGGGATGGTCGATGAGCGGGCCCCATTTCTCGAAGGACCAGTGCTCGATCGCGTGAAACACCTCGTAGAAAACCAGCGAGGTGGCGATGGCGGCGTAACCCGCCAGGAACCAGGGGAAGGACGGGGCCAGCCACTGGAGCAACGCGAAGAAGGGGGCCAGGACTAGCCCGAAAACGGCCAGGGTGAACCAAGGGAAGAACGAAGCCTCGGTCTGGTGCGGCTCCGTGATGGGGTAGATGTTCTCGACGAAGGGAATCTCCCGGCCGCCCGGCGTGCGCCGCCGGCCGATGCGGGTCAGGTTGTGGTGCAGCGTGTGCTGCTTGTAGAAGTGGCTGAGGAAGGGCACCACCGGCTTGTGCAGCACGTAACGGTGGAAGAAGAATTCCATGAAGCAATTGAACAGCTTGATGAAGAGGAAGGCGGCGGCGAATTTCCACGCGGAGGCTCCGACCTGGACCAGCCAGACGTTGGTCGGAGCGCAAAGCCAGACCAGGCCGTAAAGGCCGGCGAGCGAAAGGACGACGGTGGCGAAGAACAGCGGGAGCGAAAGTTCTTCTTCGACGTGGGCGGTGCGGGCGTGGGAAGCGGACATGCGACAGCGTCGGCCCACTCGCGGCCCTTGGCAAATGCCGAAATGGGAATATTTCCGCGATTTTTAAACGAACGCGGCGGAGCCGGTGCGCCGGCTCGACTTTGGGCGAATCTGCATACACTGCCGTCCATGTGGTGAACTTCCATGGCGGCGACGTGCTGGCGGCCGTGGCGGGTTACTACGCCCGCAGCGAGCAACCGCCGGTGCGCTTTTTCGAGCCGGGTGGCGATCACCACGCGCCGCTGGTGGCGGAGTATGCGCGCGAGCGCTGGGAGCAGCAGGGGGGCTTCCTGACGTTGGAGGACATGCTCCCCGTCGCGCACGAACAGTGGTGGCGCGCGGACGCGGCGGTCCGGGAGGGTTGTCATATAATAGATGACAAACGTTCCTCCCTGGTGATCTGCGACACTGGGGCGCTGACGCGGCGCGGCCTGCCCTTTGTCCTGATCCGCGGCGAGACTGGCCCACGCGCGAGCGCATGGCCATCGCGGCGACGAGCGGGAAAGCCGGCCGGATCAGACGTAGTCCTCGTAATTCGGCTGATACATCTGGCCCTTGAGGTGTGCGACGAGGTCGTCGGGCCTGGCTTGCCGGGAGAGCCCGCGCGCGAAGGCCACCTCGGCGACGGCGACGGCGATGGCCGTCGAGACCTCGCGGATGCGCGTGAGTTCGGGGTAGATGCGCCCGATGGACAGGTCGTCGGGCGTCACCAGACTGGCGAGCGTCTTCGCCGCGACGAAAAACATCTCGTTGGTGACCCGCACGGACTGGCTGGCGATGACGCCGAGACCGACTCCGGGGAAGATGTAGGAATTGTTGCCCTGGCCAGAGACGTAGGTTTGGCCGTTCAGCGTGACCGGCGGAAACGGGCTGCCGCTGGCGAAGATGGCCCGGCCTTCGGTCCAGGTGTAGGCCTGTTCCGCCGTGCATTCGGATTTGGAGGTCGGATTGGACAGCGCGAAGATGACGGGGCGCGGGTTGAGCCGGACCATGGCGCGCACGGCGGGCTCGGTGAACGCGGCGGTCATGCCCGAGACGCCGATGATCGCGTGCGGCTTGAGGTCTTCGATGACGGCCGTCAGGTCCGCCACCGGGGGATGGTCATGGGCAAAGCGGAGCTTGTGCTCGACCAGATCGCCGCGGCTTTTGACGACCAGGCCCTTGGAATCGACGAACCAGCACTGCTGGCGGGCGGCGGCCTCGGGCACGCCCTCGGCCTTGAGGGCATCCACGATCAGATCGCCGATGCCGATGCCGGCCTCGCCGGCGCCATAGAAGAGGATGCGCATGTCGGTCAGCTTGACGCCGCTCAGGCGTGAGGCGGAGTAAAGTCCCGCCAGGGTGACGCCGGCCGTTCCCTGGATGTCGTCATTGAAGGTGCAGAGGCGGTCCTGGTAACGGCGCAGCAGCTGGAAGGCGTTGGCGTTGCCGAAATCCTCGAACTGGAGGCAGGCCTGCGGAAACATCTGCTGCACGGCAGTGACGAGTTCCTCGACCAGCTCGTCGTAGAGCGGGCCGCGCAGGCGCTTTTGCGGGGTGCCGACATAAAGCGGATCATTCACCAGGCTTTCGTTGTTTGTGCCCACATCGAGCATGATGGGCAGGCACTGCGCCGGATGCACGCCGGCGCAGGCGGTGTAGAGCGAGAGTTTGCCCACGGGGATCCCCATGCCGTTGGCGCCGAGATCGCCCAGCCCGAGGATGCGCTCGCCGTCGGTGACCACGATCATGCGGATATCGGCCTGGGGCCAGTTGCGCAGCAGTTGGACGACGCGGCCACGATCGTTCGCGGTGATGTAGAGCCCGCGCGAGCGGCGGAAGATGTAGCTCCAGCGCTGGCAGGCCTGGCCGACGGTCGGGGTGTAGATGATGGGCATCATCTCGCTCAGGTTGTCCATCACCACGCGATAGAAGAGGGTCTCGTTCCGCTCCAGGAGGGAGATGAGGTAGATGTATTTTTCCAGGTCGTTGGGTTTGCGCCGGAAGCTGTCGAGCACGCGGGTGAGCTGCGCGGCCTGGGTGGTGACGCGGGGCGACAGGAGGCCGCGGATGCCGAGCGCATCGCGTTCCGCGTCGGTGAAAGCCGTGCCCTTGTTCAGCATCGGATCGTGCAGCAGATCGACGCCGCGTTTGTCATGAAGATAGTTTTTCATCGTTGTTTCCGGTCGGGGTAATGACGCGTGGAGTTCGTCGCGAGGGGATACTACCTCCCGGGCGGCGCCAAACCAATGGCGATGAGAGGGCGGCCGAAGTAATGACCTATTTGTGTCGGCGGTGTGTCGCCGGCTAATAAGTTTCCGAGGACAATAAATGCGCAGCAATCCGCACGTTATGCACGGGCCGGGGCGGTCATTCCGCCCGGAGGGCGTTGATGGGGTTGATCCGGGAAGCCCGCCGGGCGGGCAGCCAGCAGGCGAGAAGCGCGACAAAGACCAGGATGCCCGTGGCACCGGCGATGGCCGTCGTGTTATCCAGTCTCATGCCGGGAAAGCCCGCGGCGAGAATGCGCGCAATGCCGAAAGCGCCGATCAATCCGAGCGCCGACCCCAGGAGCGCGAGTCGCACCCCGGTGACAAGCACGCTGCGGGTGATGTCGCGGACCTGGGCGCCGAGCGCGAGGCGGATGGCGAATTCGCCGGAACGCTGCGCCATCGTGCGGGCGATCACGCCGTAGACGCCGAGGGAGGCCAGGCCCAGGCCGAGGGCGGCGATGCCGGAAAGCATGTCGCGGAGGACGCCGAGCTGGTAGTTGGCCCGGGCGATGCGCTCGTTGCCGGGTTTGAGTTGGCGCACGGGCAGGTCGGGGTCGAGCTGCAACATGGTGGTGCGGACGGCGTCGAGCAGGGCGGCGGGTTCGATCCCGGTGGTGAGCACGGCGATCTCGTTGTAGGCCCGCGGTTCCTGGGCCAGGGGCAGATAGAGCTGGTGGGTCACGGGCACGGGATCGGGAAAGATCGATTTCACGTCGCCCACGACGCCGACGATTTCACCCCACTCGGGCGTGGGCCCGCCCGAGTGGGCGATGCGCCGGCCAATCGGACTCTGATCGCCGAAGATGCCCCGGGCCATGGTCTCGCTGATGATGAACACCCGGGCCGCCCCGGCAGTGTCGCGGTCAGTGAAGGTGCGGCCGGCCAGCAGCGGCGTGCCGACAGCGGTGAAATAACCGGGGCTGACCCCGTTGATGAGGGCGGCGGGCTCCTGGCCGGGCTCCGGCGGCGCGTGTCCTTCGACGAGGAACTTCCGGGTATCAGACCAGGTGAAAAAAGGCTGGGAGTAGGCCAGACTGGCGATAGCGACGCCCGGCAGGGCGTTGAGGCGCTCGAGGGCGAGACGCTGGAAGGCGGCGATGGCGGCGGCATCCGCATAGCGGGCCGCCGGCAACAGGATCGTGCCGGTGACGAGGTGATCAGACTCCCAGCCCTGCCGGCGGTTGTTCAAATCGTCGAGACCGCGCATGAAGAGCCCGGCGCCGGTGAGCATGACCAGCGCGAGCGCAAACTGGCCGACGATCAGCGCCGAGCGAAAACGCCGGTGGCCGCGTCCGCCGGTGGCACCGCGACCGCCGCTCTTGAGCGTGGCGTTGAGGTCGAGGCGCAGGGCGAAGAGCGCCGGGGCAAGGCCGAAGGCGAGGGCCGTGAGGACGGAGGCGCCCATCGCCCAGCCGAACACGACCCAGTCGAGGATGATCGGCACCTGGTCGCCGTTGTCGCCCGTGCTGCGCACGCGGATCCAGTCGGTGAACCAGAACGCGACGAGCAGGGCGCACGCGCCGCCTAGCAGGGAGAGCAGGAGGGATTCGGTGATGAGCGGGCGCAGCAACTGGGTGCGCGAGGCGCCGAGGGCGCCGCGCACGGCGAATTCCCGGGCGCGGGCCATCGTGCGGGCGAGCAGGAGATTCGCGAGGTTGGAGCAGGCGATGATCAGCACAAATCCGGAGAGCCCGATCAGCATGGTGAGGGTGATGCCCCCCTCGCCCAGCCGGACCTGGTCGAGCGGCACGGTGTGCCAGGTGCTGCCGGCGTTGACCTCGGGGAAGCCGGCGGCGAGCCGCGCACCGATCCCGGCGATGAGGCCCGCCGCCTCAGTCGCGCTGAGCGGGAGAGCCCGCCGGCCAATCGGGCGAATCTGCGGAGTGGCACGGTTGGCCGCTTCTTTTTCGCTCAAGGCGAGCGGCCGGAAAACATCCACCCAGCCGAGGTGCCGCCAGTCGTTGAAGCTCTCGGGCAGCACGCCGATGATCTCGTGGGGTTCGCCATCCACGCGGACGGAGCGACCGATGACGGCCGTCTCTGCGCCGAAGCGGTTCAGCCAGGAACGATGGCTGAGGAGGACCACGCGGTGGTTGCCGTGGCGCTCTTCCTCGGCGCGGAAGTCGCGGCCCAGGAGGGGCTGCACGCCGAGCGTGGATAGAAAATTGGCTGAGATGCGGAGGGCATGGGCGAATTCCGCCAGCTGGCCGGGCTCGGCGAGACTTACGTCTCCGTGGGCATACGCGGCGATCTGGCCGTAGCCTGGCGCTTGCGCGAGGAGATCGCGGTAGTCGGCGGGGGCAAGGGCACCCTTGGCATCCTGGGCCGTGGTCCGATGGATCTGTTCCAGTTCACCGCTCGCCGGGTAGGGCAGTGGTTTGAACCTGACGGCGTTGAGCACGCTGAACATGGAGGTGTTGGCCCCGATGCCGAGGCCGAGCGTGAGGACGGCGAGCAGGGTGAACCCGGGCGACCTGAGCAACTGGCGCACGGCGAAGCGCAGGTCCTTGATCAGGCGATCAAGCCAGTCCCAGCTATGGGCGTCGCGGGCCTGCTCCTGGATGCTTGCGGTGTTGCCAAAGCGGCGCTGGGCGGCGAGGCGCGCTTCGTCGGCGGACAGGCCGTTGGCGGCGAGATCGGCGGCGCGTTGCTCGAGGTGAAAACGCATCTCCTCTGCCATCTCGGCCTCGGATTGTTGGCGGCGGAACAAGGGACGGAGGCGGTGGAGGAATCTCATGGTCGTGGTGGGCGGATCGCGGTGATCAGGTTGCGTGCATCACCTGCGCGATGATGGCGGTGAGGCGGTCCCAGTGTTCCTCTTCCTCCTCAAGCTGTTTTTTCCCGGAGCGGGTGAGGGTGTAGTATTTGGCGCGGCGGTTCTTCTCGGTCATCTTCCACTCGGCCTCGATCCAGCCCTTGGCCTCCATGCGATAGAGGGCGGGGTAGAGGGAGCCTTCATCCACCTGCAGCGCACTTTGGGAGAGCTGCTCCAGCTTCTGCGTGATGCCCCAGCCGTGGAGCTCGCCGCGGCTGAGGACGCGGAGGACGAGCATGTCGAGGGTGCCTTGGAGCAGGTCGCATTTGTGGGCCATGGGCCATCACCTAGAATGCCTAAGGCAGAAGGCAAGTCTTTCCTTAGATTGTCCAAGGGGAAAGGCAGGCGTTTGCCACGAGAACCTTCCGGCATATTCGCTTGCGGTCGCGCCGCGGGATTCTTCGCTTCGCTCGGCATGACGGTTGACGAAGACTATCACCAGCGTTTTGGCGGACTGGCCCGGCTCTACGGGGCGGCGGCGTTGCCGCGCCTGCAGGCGGCGCATGTGTGCATCGTGGGCGTCGGCGGCGTCGGCTCGTGGGTGGTGGAAGGCCTGGCCCGCTCGGGCCTCGGGGCGCTGACGCTGATCGATCTCGACGATGTCTGCCTGACGAATGTCAACCGGCAACTGCCCGCACTCGACGGCAACATCGGGCGGCCGAAGGTGCTCGCCCTGGCCGAGCGCGTGAAGCTGATCAGTCCGGACTGCCGGGTCACGACGATCGCGGAATATTTCACGGCGAGCACGGCGGAACGGCTGCTCGCCGCGCGCTACACCTGGGTGGCGGACTGCATCGACCTGATGTCGAACAAGGCGCTGCTCATCGCGGAGTGCGCCCGGCGCGGCCAGCCGGTGCTCGCCGTGGGCAGTGCGGGCGGCCGGCGCGATGCCACGCGGATCAAGGTGGCGGACCTCGGCGATTCGCACGGCGACGAGCTCCTGCGGCAGGTGCGCAAGAAGCTGCGGCGCGACCACGGCTTCGCCAAGGGCGAGGGCAATCACTACGGCATTCCCTGCGTGTCGACGCAGGAGCAGCCGGTTTTCCCGTGGGCGGACGGGACGTGTGCCAGCGAACCCGAACCGGGCTCGAACCTGCGGCTCGATTGCGCGACGGGATTCGGCACAGCGGTGTTCATCACCGGTGCGTTCGGCTTCGCGGCGGCGGGCGAGATTGTCCGGCGGATCGCGGCGGGGCTGTAGCGGCGGCCTATCCCGGACATTTCACGGCCTCGTGGTGGGAAAGGTCGCGCGGGCTGAAGCACCGCACTACTCCCCATCGTCGCCACCGATACAGTCCGAGGCCGATTTCTCTCTGACTATGAAATAACCGGGCTATGACCGCTGTCGACAATCTGGTGGCATGCGCCCGGCGGTCATAGACCGCCGCTACAGGGCCGGCGCCGGCTCGCCGAGCAGCCAGCGGATCACGTCGGCGGCGCCGTAGGAATCGCGGTCCGCGGGCAGGAAGCGGGCGAGGTGCGCCACCTCATCGCCGGCCGTGAGGATCGGATCCTCCGGCCCGGCGGCGCGCAATTGCGCGAGTCCGGCGGTCGCCATCAGGCCATTGCAAAGGCATTTGCGTCCGACCGTGTCCGCGAGCAGGCCGCCCTTCCTGACGTAGTCATCGACCGGTTCGCCGGCGCAGCGGTAGCCGACGGAACCGTCGGTCTTGCGGTAAGCTTCGCGCAGGTAACCGAGGTCGCAGATGCGTTCGCGGGTGAAATACCGGACTTCGTCGGAAAGCGTGCCGAGAAGCTGCAGCACCTTGAACGGGAAGCCGGTGGGCGAGGCGAGCGGGTCGGTGAAGACGCGCAGCGGTTCGGCGCGGCTGAGGCGGAAAATCCGGTGTTTCAGGTCGGCCATGATGCCGGACTCTTCGCAGAAGGCGAAGGCGGTGCCGATCTGCACGCCGGCGGCGCCGAGTTGCCGGGCTTCCGCGAGCCTGGCGGGCTGGCCATAGGCGCCGGCGAGCCAGAAGGGCAGCCCGATGCCGCCGATCTTGGCGAGTTCAGGCACATCGCGAGGACCATAAACCGGTTCGCCGTCGGCGCTCAATTGCAGCGCGCCGCGCGGCGGGGCGTTGTGGCCGCCGGCGGCCGCGCCCTCGACGATGAAGCCGTCGACGCGGCCGTTGGATTTGCGCGCGAGGGTGAGGGCGAGGGTGGCGGAGGAGATGATCGCGAGGAATCGCGGGCGCGGGAGCTCGGGGGCCGGAACGCCGAAGAAAGCGCGCGGGTCAAAGGTGGAAACGGATTCCTCCCCCGGCAAGGCGCCAGTGACGTCTATTTTCAGGCTGGCCGGCTCGCCGCGGGCGAAGTGGTCCAGGGCACCGGGAATCGAGCGGGGAATGCCCGCGCCCATCAGCACGTAATCAACCCCGGCCAGCATGGCGCCGAACAGCGACGGCAGCGTCGGAAGCTGGATTTTTTCGAGAAAATTGATGCCGACGCAGCCAGCGTGGCCCTCTTTGGCGAGGAACACCTCCGCGAAGTTGGCGAGGACGGTGAGCTCAACGAAAGCCGGGCCGGGTTGGAGCGAGGGCATCGGCGTCAGCTTGAACGGGGCGCCGGCGGGCTTGCCGCCGGCGATGTGGTATTGGCGCCAGACCCGCTCCACCACGGCTGGAAGCGGGAATTGGGCGGCGGCCCGGGCGAGATTGCCGCCGGGATCGCCCAGTTGAAGCTGGCGGATGAAGACGCTGGCGAGGGCGGTGCCCGAGACGACGCCGAGCTGGCCGTTTTGAGCCACCGCCCGCGCCAGCCGCCAGCCGGAGACCGCGACGCCCATGCCCCCCTGAATGATGATTGGATTTGCCATAGAGATTTCACGCCGGGCCTGCTGCGTGGGGGAGGGCAAACGTCCGGGAATTACAGCAATCCCCGGCCCAATAGGGAAGGCGGCATTTTGTTGCCGGGTGTTTTTGTTGATTTGGATCAAACCGCGCAACGCCGCCTAATAACCGCGGGTCCGGCCTGTCAGGGGACGGAATTGCAGGGGCGGGATCGCCGATCCCTGTCCCTGCCCCTATAGAAACAGCCGGAGGAAATTGTTCTCAACCTGCACGCTCAGAGCCTCAAGCGTCACCCCGCGCAGTTCGGCGAGCATTTCATAGGCGACGATGATGTTGCCGGGGTGGTTGATCGGGGTGTCGTCCGGTCCTGGACCGAGCGGAAAGCGATTGTGCTCGGCCGGCGGAGCCTTGGTCGGGGCGTCGGTTTCCAGCAGCAGGCGGTCCGCGGGGATGGCGCGGAAATTCTCCAGGCGGCTGGCATGCCGCGGTTCCGCGAGCTGGACATTGAAGGAGTAATACGCGCCGAGGCCGGTGAACGACCTGATCATCTCGGCCGGGCCCGCGTAGCCGTGGAGCAGGAAACCTCGCGCTGGCCGTGCGGTTTTTTTCAGGAGGCCGAGCATTGCGCCCCAGGCCTGCACGCAGTGGATCGAAGCGGCGCGATTCAACTCCGCGGCGAGGGCGAGTTGCGCGGTGAACACCTCGGCCTGTTCGGCAAGCGGTGCGATGCGTATCCCGGCGATGCGGGGATCGCGGGGCTTGATGCCGTCGACGATCCAGCGATCGAGGCCGATCTCGCCCACCGCCGCGCGGGGATCGGCAATGAGTTGGGAGCGCAGGCCGGCCAGCCAGCCGGCTGATCGGTTGCCGGAATCCCAGGGATGAACGCCGTGGCTCGGCAGGATCCAGTCGTATTCGCGGGCGAGCGCGGCGACGACCGGCCATTCCTCCTCGTTGGTGGCATTGACGGCGGCGCGCTTGAGGCCGAGCCGGCGCAAGTCGGCATCGATGACGGTCCGATGCGGCGTCAGCGGGTCGAAATGGAAGTGCTGGTGGGCGTCGTAGAGGGGAATCAAAACAAGGTGAATTTAACCACGGATCGGGCGGGGGACACGGACAAAATCAGGCACTGTTGCGAAATACACGAATGAGATTTGGAGGCGGGGTGGGGGACCCCGCCTCCATCAATGGCCGGGTAGGGGCGCAGTCTTATGGCCGGGTAGGGGCGCAGTCTTGCTGCGCCCATGCACGCCCAATCCCGGAAGGGCGCAGCAAGACTGCGCCCCTACGATCGATTCGGATATTTTTTGATGACTTTCGCGGTTTCGCCGGCGATTTGCCCCGCACTATTCCACCTTAAGGTCGGGGCAAATGTGGCCGTTATTAAAGTAACCAAGGAAGGAAACCTGTCCATGACGGACCAATTGCTCATCGATCTGCCCGAAATCAAACTGCCACGCGATCTCGCCTGGCGGGTAAAATTCATCGAAGCCGTCGAGGATCATGTGCGGCTCCTGGGAGTGAAAGGGCATTTTGAACCGCCGCGGTTCTTCGGCTACTATTTTTCCGGCCGCCACCCGGTGGTGATTGCCCGGCACTGGAAGGTCACGCTGGATTCGGCGCCCCTGCTTTGGCGGTTGCAGCAGGTCCTGGAAAGGATGACCGACCACCAGTTCAACCTCGTGGCGGAGTCGGACGACACGGTGCCGGACTACCTGCTGGTTCACGACCGGCTCGACGGGTCGTGCTGGCTGTGGGGTTTCGAGCAGGGCAAGCGCTTCGTCGAGGCGCACCAGCCGGTGGCGGGCATGGGTTGCTGCGAGGACGAACGGGAAAACCCGGACAGCGGCCCGAAGCTGTTGGGGCCGTAGCGTTTGCCGGTGGGTGTATCGGGATTGGGAAAGTCGAACTGGGTGAGCAATTCGGGTGGATGCCGGCGGTCGAGGTGGCGGTAGAGTGTGCGCGGGGCTTGTCGCAGCCGTCGCTCGCGGGCAGCACGGGCTTGCCGCCCGCGGTGCGGTCGAGCGTGCCGGCCGTGCTCTGGTGGTTCATCCTTGTGAGCATCGGCTTCGGGTCCCATGTGTCGACGTGCGAGGCAGGTCGCAAGTTTCCGGGGAGAGGGAAGGTCAAACCGCCGCGGTCACGGCAAATTCACGGATTTTTGCGCGGACACTCCGCAGCCCGTTCAGTCGGGTAGGGGAGAGATTGCGGGCGAGGCCGAGTTCCTCGAGCAGCGTGGGCTCGGTGGCGGCGACGTCGGCCGGCGCCGCGCCGCTGTAGAAACCGCAGAGCAGCAGGAGCAGGCCGCGCACGAGGGGCGAATCGGCATCGCCGCGAAAATAGCAGCGGCCCGCGCGGGTTTCGCCGACAACCCACGCCAGCGAGACGCAGCCCTTGACGCGATTGGCCTCGATGCGTTCAGCGGCGGCCAGCGGCGGCTGCCGCCGGGCGTGATCGACCACCGCGGCCAGGCGTTCCTGGGCATCGTCGATGATGGAATAATCGGTGACGAGCTGTCGTTGTTTTTCCGCGAGGGTCACGGGGCCGAGGTTGGCGGAGCGGCGGTGGCTTGCAAGCCGGGCGGCGGATGCTTGGATCACCGCCATGGAAAACCCGTTTGCGATCGCCTGGCTCTGGCGGGGATTCAGGGGCAACAGCGTGACGTTCGCCGCGTTGTTCGCGTCGCTCGTGCTGGGCGCATCGATCGCCGGCGGTTTCACGCGGCTGCTGATGTCGCTTGGGGTGCATTGGCTGTATGTGCTGGTCGTTCCGGGTTTCCTCTTCTCGTGGTTGAGCAAGAAAGAGCTGTTGTGGCTGCCCGACGAGTCGAAACGAAAGCTCTATGCCCGCGGCCTGATTGCGGGATCGATCGTTGGCGCAATTCTGATCGGCTGGCTCAGGGATTCGTAGGAGCTTATGGCCTCGGGCAGTCCGAGTCCGCCTCAGTGGCGACCAGCATGCTGAGAAGGGCGAGAATGAGGACGGCGGAGATCATGGCAGGATTTGGGATCTGCTGACCAATGCGGGTTTTTTTGCGAGAAAGGGCCATCGAACCGTCTGGTGTTTCAGATGGCGCTCCCTGCTTCGCTTCCTTCGGCGCGGGCCGGGCTGCCGCCCTCACCGAGACTTTGTAGTCTATTAAACTACAAACAGTCCTGGTCAGCTTTGTAGTTTAATAGACTACTAAGGCGGACGGGGCCGGCGAGTGTGACAGGGATCACAACGCCGCGGTTAGAATCCCGGTCAGTTCGTCGCCAGTCAGCGGCAGGGGATTGGCTTTCATGCTGCTGGCCAGCGCGGCCTTGGCCGCGACGTCTGAAACATCCGCCGGCTTGAGGCCATAGGTGCCCAACCCGGGAATCCGGAGCTCGGCCACGAGCGAGCGCGTCCACACGACACCGTCGTCAGCCGTGGCGGTGGGCCGGTTCGTCAGCAGGCGCGCGACCTCCTCGTAGCGGTACGCAGTTTCGCCGCCCGGCTGGCGGGCGCGGGCGGCGGCCAGATTGGCGGCCATGACATGGGGCAGGAGCGCGGCGCACACGGCTCCGTGCGGCGCGGCCCACATGCCGCCGATGGGCGCGGCGAAGCCATGCACGGCGCCGAGGCCGGCATTCGCGAGGGCGAGGCCGCTGAACAGGCTGGCGAGGGCCATGTCCTCGCGGGCGGCGGCATTGCGGTCGTCGTGAAACGCGCGGGGAAGCGAGCGAGCGGCGCGCCGGATGCCCTCGATGCACAGGGCATCGGTGAAGGGATTGGCCCGGCACGAAACGTAGGGCTCGATGAGTTGGGTGAGGGCGTCGAGCCCGCTGGCGGCGGTCAGGGCCGGCGGCAGCTCGAGCGTCAGCCCGGGGTCGACGAGGGCGAGCCGTGGCAGCATCGAGGGGCTGCGCAGGCTGGCTTTGAAGCGATGGGCGGGTGACGTGAGCACGGCATTCCGGGTGACCTCGGCCCCGGTGCCGGCGGTGGTGGGCACGGCGAGGCACGGCGCCGCCGGCCGGGCCAGCGATTGCGCGCGCCCCACCACTTCAAGGTAATCCAGCAGTTCGCCCGGATTGGTGAGCAGGGCCGCGACGGCCTTGGCAGCGTCAATCGCGCTGCCGCCGCCAAAGCCGACCACGAAGTCGCAACCAGCCGCGCGGGCCCGGGCGGCGGCGGCGGTCACCGTGTCGATCGTCGGCTCACCGGCGAGCGCGAAGGAGGTGGCGGCGATATTTTCCGCGGCGAGGAGATCGAGCAGGCGCTGCGCCCGGGCGGGATCGCGACCGGTGACGACAAAGGCGCGGCGGCCGAATTCCCGCGCCGCGGGGCCGATCTCGCGGAGCGCGCCGGCGCCGAAAATGATGCGGCCGGCGGTGGCGAATTCGAAGCGCATAAGTTTTTGGCCCGCCAAAAACTTTACCAGCCGGCGTCGGAGGGGGAGACGCTGGCGAATTTTACGCTGCGGCGCGGTTCCGCCATCATCGGTTCGACGGCGTCGCGCCAGGCGGCGTAGTGGGCGGTGGCCTTGTGGGCCGCTGGCGCTTCGGGCGTGCGATAGACCTCGACGAGCACAAAGCGCGCGGAATCGCCGGCCTGCTGGACCACGTCGAAGCGGGCAACGCCGGGTTCGCACAAACTCTGGCGGGCGTTTTCGATGGTGGCGGCCTTGAAGGCCTCGACGCACTCCGGCTTCACGTGAACATGAACATGGACGACAAGCATGGTGCACCTCAGGGATGACGGGAAAGCCGGTCAGGCTGCCATGTCGAGGTTTGGCATTGGGCAGTCGAGGGTGGCGGCGAGAGCGCGGTAAAGTTCGCCCTCCTCGGCCGTCACGGTGCCATCGCTGGCGATGACATGGCCGGCGGCGACGAGCAGCCGTTGCCTGATCGGCAGGGAACTGACGGCGAGCTTGTCGAGCGCGCCGTCCATCTGTTCGAGTCCGCAGGCGGCGGGGGCGAGCAAAGCGAGCTGGTCGCGGATGACGGGGAGCTGGGCTGCGCCCTCGGCAAAGGCCGGGGCGGAATCCTTGGCGCTGAGGTGCGCGAGCGCGGAAAGCACGATGGCGATCTCGCCGCGAACGGCATCGAAGGAGTCGAATTGCAGGCGCTGGGCGGGATTGTGGGCCAGCCCCAGCTGATGCAGCAGCATCTTTTGCAGCGCATACTCAAAAGGTGTGACGCGGCCGTCGGCATGCACGAGTTCGTCGAGCGTGGTGAAAAAGCGGTCGAGCGCTGCACCCTTGAGCGAGCGCAGGGCGGGGAGCGCGATCTGCAGGAGCGGCAGGCGGGCCACGGGATCGAGCAGGCTGAGGGCGGAGCGCAGGGCGGTGAGCGTGGTGGCGGCCTCGGGCCCGGCGTGTTGGGCGACGAGGGATTGCTGGCGGTCGCGTTCCTCCTTGGTGCCGCTGAGCAGCAGGCCGTAGACGAGCACCTGCGCCGCGGTGGTGTCGCGGGTGGCCTCGCGCAGGCGCGTGGGGATGGAATCGAGCAGGAGCTGGGCGTGGCGGAAGTGCGCTTCCGTGAGCGCGCCGACATCGGCGACGATCCGGGCCGGCTTGAAGGGCACGGGGGCGGACGGCCGGCGGGGCGGCAGGTCGGGCTGGGCCTCGTGCACGCGCCGGAGGGTTTCGTCGGGTGAATAGCGCTGGCCGCCGCCAAAGCCGGCGGTGGCGAAGCTTTCGCGGGAAACATCCACGACTTCCTCGGGCTCGAAGAGCTTGCCGTCCCACTGCGGGTCCACGGCGCGGATGCGTTCGTCGAGCGGGGGGTGGGTGGCCCACAGGCCGCCGAAATTCGACTTGAAGGCCTGGGCGAAGAAGAAGTGGCCGATCTCGGCGCCGTGCCGGTCGACGATGTTGCCGCCGAGGGCGTAGCCGCCGATTTTCATGAGGGCGCCGGTGATGCCCGCGGGATTGCGGGTGAACTGCACAGCGGAGGCGTCGGCGAGGAACTCGCGCTGCCGCGACACGGCGGCCTGGATGAGCCGGCCGAAGAAATAGCCGATGTAGCCGATGATCATCAGCGCGAGGCCGAGGGCGAGGATGAGGGGGATGCCGCCGCCTTTTTTTCCGCCGCCGACCCGCACGCGACCGCGGCCCAGCGACTGCAGGATGCCCCGGCCGAGCAAACCAATGACGAGAATGCCGAACACGATGGCGGTGATGCGCACGTTCAGGCGCATGTCGCCATTGAGGATGTGGCTGAACTCATGGCCGACGACGCCCTGCAGCTCGTCGCGGGTAAGCTTGTCCAGGGTGCCCCGGGTGACGGCGACCGCCGCGTCGCTGGTGGTGAGGCCGGCGGCGAAGGCGTTGAGGCCGGGTTCCTGCTCGAGCACGTAGACGGCGGGCATGGGGATGCCGGAGGCGATGGACATTTCCTCGACGACGTTGAGCAGCCGGCGTTCGCGCAGGTCGGTGGTCTTCAGGTCAACGGGCCGCCCGCCCACCATCTCGGCGATGGCCGATCCGCCCTGGCGCATCTGCGACCATTTGAAGAGGGAGGCGAAGCCGACGACGGCGAGCGTCCCCAGCGCGACGCCGGCGAAAAGCCTTGGATCCCACCAGCCGGTCACAACCGCCGGGGTTTCCCGGTAGGAGTAATGGCGGGAAGAGCGGTGATCATCGCCCGCGAAGTTCTGCAACAGAACCATCGCGGCACCGTAGCTGGCGAGAATCGTGCCGAGCACGGCGAGCGCGAAGAGAAAGACGAGCCGGTTGGTGCGTTTGCGGGCGCGCTCCTGTGCTTCAAAGAAGTCCATGCTTTATCAGTAGCGAGTAGCGGGTAGATAGTAGCGAGTAGAAGAAGAGGGCGGCGGCATCGTCATGCGCGCTACCCGCTACTCACTACTCGCTACTTCCATTCAACTGAACTTGACCTGCGGGGCGGTGCGCTCCGCGGTATTTTCAATCTGGAAGAGCTGGGCCTCGGTGAAGTTGAACATGCCGGCGAGGATGTTCGTCGGGAAGGACTCGCGGGTCGTGTTGTAGGTCATGACCGAGTCGTTGTAGGCCTGGCGGGCGAACGAAATCTTGTTTTCCGTCGAGGTCATCTCCTCGGTGAGCTGCATCATGTTCTGGTTGGCCTTGAGGTCGGGGTATTGCTCGGCGACGACCATCAGGCGGGACATCGCGCCCGCGAGGCCGGCCTCGGCGCCGAGCAGGCCCTTCATCGCGCTGGCGTCGGCCGGGTTGGCGGCGGCGGCTTTGGAGGCGGCATAGGCGGTGTTGCGCGCGGCGATCACCGCCTCGAGGGTCTCGCGCTCGTGCTTGAGGTAACCCTTGGCGACCTCGACCAGGTTGGGAATGAGATCATAGCGGCGCTTCAGCTGCACGTCGATCTGGGCGAAGGCGTTCTTGAAGCGGTTGCGCAGCGAGACGAGGGTATTATAGATGCCCGCGACCCACAGGCCGAGGACGATGGCGACGAGGAGCAGGACTCCGAGAACGATCAGGGCGACACTCATAGGTGGTGATGGGTTTGAACCTAGCGAGCGGCAGGTTGTCGCCCCCCGGAGGAGGGCGCGAGGATTTTCATGTTACACGATCACGACATTTTTCGAGAGCGCGGCGGAGCAAGGCGGCGCTTGCCACGCGGCGGCGGCGGCTGCACGATGGCGGGGTTCATGACGAAGTCAGCGCGGCTCATCCTAATTTCACTGCTGCCGGTGGCCGGTTCCCTGGTGGCCCAAGTGGCGGGGCCCAGTCCGTTGGCGAAGGAGCAGGCGGCTGCGGCGGTGGTGCCGGGCCGATGGATCGTGGCGGAAGCCCGCGCGAGCGGGGCGTTGCAGGCGGGATTTCCCTCCACGGCTGCTGAAATTTTCCGGCAAATCCTCGCCGAAGGCACTCTGCCGGCGGAGGTGCGCCAGCGGGTGACACTGGCCCTGTGCACGGCACTGATGGATGCCGGCCAGTTGCTGGAGGCGGAAAAGGTGCTGGCTGCCTACGAGGGAGCGCGCACCGCAGCCTACCAGCTGCGGGCAGGTCTGATCGCGTTCCATTCGCGGCGCATCGCGCAGGCCCAGGCGGCGCTGGCGGCCGGCCGGGCGGAGGAGCTTTCCGCCGCGGACAAGGGCTGGTGGCATTACTTGCAGGGGTTGGTGGCGGACGCGGAGAACGATACGAACCGCCGCAACGCCGCCTTCGAGCAGGCCAGCGCGGCCGCGGTGTCGCAATTGCAGCGCGTGCGCTTCCTGCTGGGACGCGAGCAGGCGGCCTTGTTGCGCCGGGCTCCCCTGGACGAATCGCGGCTGGCGACGCTGCGACAGACCATCGACGACTACCAGGGCCGGCCGATGGGCTTTGAATCGGCGCGGACCTATGCCGCCGCCCTGGCCGGCCTGGGCCGGTCGACGGAGGCGCAGTCGGTGCTGCAGCGGCAGCTCGCCATCATTCCGGCTTCGGAGCGCAACGAAGCCGATCAGCTCAGGCTGTCGCTGGGATTGATCGCCGACGAGGGCAGCATGGCGGGCCGGCAGGCGTTTTTCACGCTGGTGCGCGACGGCCAAAAGCCCGAGACGCAGCGGATCGCGCTGCAATTGCTGGCGCGCGGGGCCAGGTCCGCGGCGGAGCGCGAACAACTGCGCCGGGAACTCACCGACTTGATCGGGGCGCCGGTCCAGAGCCGGATCATCGAGGACTTGCTGCTGGCGCGCGCACAGACCGCACTGGCGAACAAGGATTACGCTCCGGCGGAGGAGGACGCCCGCGCGCTGCTGGAGCGTTATCCCGCCTCGCCGCTGAAGGCGGCCGCGCTGGGAGTGCGGCTGGCGGTGGCATGGGATTTGAAGCGCTATCGCACGGCGGCGGATGTCATCGTGAGATTGCGCGAAACGATCAGCCCGGGCCGCGAACGCAACGAACTCGGGGTGCTGCTGGCCGAGGCCTTTTTCCGGGCGGGCGATTTCAAGAACGCGGCGGACGCGTATGGCGCGGCCCTGGGCGCGCTGCACGAGTTGCCGGCCGTGGTGCCGGCCGGCGTGTTGATTTTTCAACGGGTCTTGTCGGACATCCGGGCCGGGCAGCTGGATGCCGCCGCCGCCCAACTCGACGCCGCGGCCGGCAATCCGGGTTTCGACGCGGTGAACCGCTGGCAGGCCGAATGGAATCTGATCAAGGAACTGCAGGTGCGCGGGCAAACGCCGGCGGCCTATGCGCGCGTGAACCGCCTGCTGTCGGGTGGCACGGCGGGCGTGGACGAGGATCTGCGCATCCGGCTGATGTGGCTGCGGGCGAAGCTGTCATTCGACAACGGCGAGCACGCGCTGGCGAGGCAGCAGGCCGACGAGTTGCTGGCCCTGTTGCAATCGGGCGGGCAAATGGAGCCGGAGCTGCGCACCGAAGTGGTGAGCACCACGCAGCTGCTGAAGGCGCAGGCGCTGCTCGCGCTCGGGTCCGAGGACGACGGCGGAACGCTGCTGGTCAAATTGCGCGCGGATTACAAAGGCACGAAAGCGGCGGTGTATTCCTACATGGTCCAGGCGACGCGACTGGCCGAACGCGGGGAACTGGCCAAGGCGCAGCAAACGCTGACCGACATGGTCGACAACAACGGGGCGAGTGAATTTGCCCCGTTTGCGCTCTATGAGGCGGCCATCTACGCGGAGCGGCAGGGACTCGACCGGCACTTGAGCGAGGCCTACAAGCTGCTGGAACGCCTGAACAATAAGTATCCGAACGACGAACTGGTCTTTCACTCGCGCCTCAAGCAGGGCGACCTGCTGCGGAAGTTGAACGATTTTCCGACCGCGCGGCAAAATTACGAGCATCTCGTCAACAATTACGCCGGGCACCCCGACGAGTTGCTGGCCCATCTGGCATTGGCGGACAGCCTCTTCGCCCAGGGCGCAAACAGCGTGGCCAACTACGAGAGTGCATCGGCGAACTACGAGCGCCTGCGCGACCTGCCGTCGGCGCCGGTGGATTTGCGGGCGGAGGCGGGATTCAAATGGGGCCTCGCGCTGGCGAACCGCACGCAGCTGCCCAAGGCGCAGACGGTTTTCTGGTCAGTGGTGAACGATTTCCTGCTCAACGGCGCGGAAGCGGCCCGGCTCGGGGCGAAGGGGCGCTACTGGGTGGCCCGCTCGCTCCTGATGCTCGGGCAGATCAACGAGGAGGCGGACCGTTTCGACGAAGCCCAGCGAGCCTACCAGCTGATCGTGGACCACAAGCTTCACGGCGTGACGCAGGCGCAGGCCAAGCTGGCGCGTTTCCGTCCGGTCGAAGGAGCGAAGAAATGAACGAGCACACGCTGGTGCTGACGCACCATCCCTCTCCCGCAAAGAGGGGACAAGGTAAGCCGCACAGCATGAATATCTCATCTTTTAGGTTTTCGCGCGCCGAAAACCTCGCATGATGTGCGCCATCGCATGACGGCTTTCAGTTATAGTGTATTTGCCAAGGGCGGCCCCGTGATGTGGCTGCTGGTTTTGCTCGGGCTGGTCGCTCTGGTGATTTTCATCGAGCGCGCGCTCTTCCTGCATCGCGGGCAGATTCGCTCGACGGAATTTCTCAACGGCATCAAAAACCTGCTGCAGAAAAACCGCCTGATGGAAGCGCTCACGCTCTGCGAAGAAACCCCGGGGCCGGTGGCCAAAGTGGTGAAGGCGGGCCTGCGGCACGCGGCGGACGAGGAGCAGGCGATGCGTTTTGCCGTGCAGGAGGCGGCGCTGGTGGAGATCCCCGTGCTCGAGCGGCGCATCAGCGCGCTCGCGGCCGTCGCCCAGATCGCCCCGCTATTCGGATTGCTCGGCACGCTCCTCGGCATGATCAAGACGTTTTGGTTGTTCAACCAGGGCGGCAACTATGCCACGCCGGCGGTGCTGGCGGGCGGCATGTGGGAGGCACTGCTCACGGCGGCGGCCGGCCTGGCCGTGGCGATCCCGGCGCATCTTGCGCGGCATTTCCTTTCGGGACGGGTCCGCACGCTCGTGCAGGACATGGAATGGGTCGCCAGCGAGCTGATGCGGTTCCTGCTGCGCGATTACCGGAACGGCAACGGGGAGAAGAAATGATCACGCGGCCGCTGGAACTCGAATCCCGCCTGAGCCCGCCGCCGCGCGATCTCGACTTTGTCGCGTGGGTGAACGTGGCGGTGATCGGGTTGTTTTTCAGCCTGCTCGGCTCGCGTTTCGTGCTCGCGCCGGGCGTGCCCATCGGCGTGGGGGACCAGAGCGGGCTGGAGCTGCCGCAGGGCGGCGGGACGGCGGAGAGTCCGGGCACGGCATCCGTGGTGGTGAGCTACCGGCGCGATAATGTGATACTGTTCGAGGGCGGCATGTATTCCCTCCCTGATTTGCGAAAGCAAATGGCGGATTATGCGAAAAAACATCCTGGCGCGGTGATGTTGGTGCGCGCGGACCGGCAGGTATCGATGCAGGCCTTTCTGGATTTGTGTGATATGGCCAAGGCGGTCGGATTTTCCCATGTGGTCGTGGCGGCGGAAACACCTGGCAGACCGTCGGACTTGCAATGAACCTGACGTCCGTTCCCGGCTCGACGTCGTTAAAGTTACCTATCCTATGATCTCGAGTCGAATTCTCCTAATCGCCGGGTGCATCTCTCTCGGTTTGTTCAATCGCGGGCTCGCCTCGCAAGTCACCACCGGGCAGAGTAGCAGTACGGTCCCGGTCAATGTCACTACCTCGATAACCAGTTTTGATTTCGTGTTCACATGGGTCCAAGACGTGACCCCCGTTGAATACGCGGAAACGAGCGGCAACATGGCGAATTGCACCTTGCGCGGCACTTGGAACGTCAAGGGCCTTGCGACTGGCACCTATTCTCTGCGGTTGTGGAGGGCAGCCCTCAAACGCGGCCACTCGATAGTGCCGATCCGCGATGGTTCGCCCAAATAGGAGTCACCGATGCGCATCGGAACCATGGTGGTGAAACGCCGAGTGTGGATCGGGCTGATTTTTGCCCTCACGGTGACGGGTGCATGGTGGGCCTGGACGCGCGCGAAGCAGCAGGCGGTGGCGTTGGCCGCGCCGGCCCGGCAACCTTTCGTGCGGCTGGCCGGAGCGGGCACGGGTGCCAACGATGAGGTTTTGCGCGAGCGGGCGGAATTGTTCGATCCAACGCCGCTGTTTTTTCCGACCGAGTGGAATTTTGGCCAGCAGCCATTGCGCGGCAGCCTCCGCCGCGAGCCGGGCGATGTCTTTGAGAGTTTTCCGGCCAATTTCACGTTTTCCGAGCAGGACATCGCGGCTTACGGGGTGGATGAGGTGGTGCTGCCGGGACAACCGGCGGATTTGTTGACGCAGGGCAGTGAGGCGCCTTTCGCCGGCATGGGTCAACTTGACGTGTCCCGCCCGGCGTTGGTGGCGAGGAGTGGATTCCTCGAGGTGAAAGGACTCCTGAGCGACAAGCATGTTATAGCAGAGGCACTTCTGGGTCTGCTTCCGCCGCGTTTGGACTTCGGCCCGTTGGAATATCTTGTCGCTGTCAGCAGTGCAGGCATCGTCGGCGATCCGATTTTGGTCGTCGGTTCCGGCTTGGATCAAGTGGATGAAAGGGTCGACGAGTTCTTTCGCGCCTATCTTGTAAAATCGTTTCGGCTGGGAGAACGACTCAGCCCCGGCCGCTACCGGGTTTTGATTGGGCCCTAGGATTTTTGGGAAATTCGCAAGAATCTAGTTGACGGCCAATTTTACGGGCTATTCTCTGGGCGTTCTTTTCCATTTTGGTCTGTGCCTTAGTCTGCCCAGATAGCTCAGTTGGCAGAGCACGTTCTTGGTAAGGACGAGGTCGCCGGTTCGAATCCGGTTCTGGGCTCCAGGCCGACGTCGGTGATCTCCGACGTTAATAAAGATCAACAACTTCAACCACCAACAACCTACTCCAGCTCCACATGGCTAAAGCAACATTCGAACGCAAGAAGCCCCACGTCAACGTCGGCACGATCGGCCACATCGACCACGGCAAGACGACGCTCACCGCTTCTATTCTGGCGGTTCAGTCCCGCAAGGGCCTGGCGGAGCTCAAGGCTTACTCCGATATCGCCAAGGGCGGCACCGTGCGTGATGCAACGAAGACCGTCACTATCGCGGTGGCCCACGTGGAGTATGAGTCCGACAAACGCCACTATGCGCACGTCGACTGCCCCGGCCACGCCGACTTCGTCAAGAACATGATCACCGGTGCCGCGCAGATGGACGGTGCAATTCTCGTCGTTTCAGCCGCCGACGGCCCGATGCCGCAGACGCGCGAGCACGTGCTCCTCGCCCGCCAGGTTGGCGTGCCGAAGCTCGTGGTCTTCCTCAACAAGGTCGACCTGATCGACGACAAGGAACTGCTCGACCTCGTCGAGGAGGAAATCCGCGACCTGCTGACCAAGTATCAATTCGACGGCAAGAACGCCAAGATCATCCGCGGCTCCGCCACCGCTGCGCTCGAGGGCAAGCCCGAAGGCGAAAAGGCCATCCAGGAATTGATGGAAGCCATCGACTCCGAGATCGCCGAGCCGGTCCGCGAGATTGACAAGCCCTTCCTGATGTCCGTCGAGGACGTGTTCTCCATCACCGGTCGCGGCACTGTCGCCACCGGCCGTATCGAGCGCGGCAAGTGCAAGCTCACCGACACCGTCGAGATCGTCGGCCTCAAGGACACGACCACGACCGTCGTCACCGGCATCGAGATGTTCCGCAAGCTGCTCGATTACGGGCAGGCGGGCGACAACGTCGGCATCCTCCTTCGCGGCATTGAAAAAGATGGCATCGAGCGCGGCCAGGTCATCGCTGCCCCGAAGTCGATCACCCCGCACAAGAAAGCCAAGGCCGAGATCTACGTCCTCTCGAAGGACGAGGGCGGCCGCCATACTCCGTTCTTTAATGGTTACCGCCCCCAGTTCTACTTCCGCACGACGGACGTGACCGGTGTCGTCAACCTGCCAACTGGCGTCGAAATGATCATGCCCGGTGACAACATCGCGGTTGAAATCGACCTGATTGTCCCGATCGCCATGGAGAAAACGCAGAAGTTCGCCATCCGGGAAGGCGGCCGCACCATCGGTGCCGGCCGTGTGACCGAGATCATCGAATAAGCGTCACCAACCTCTTATGTCCGACGCTGCCGGGGCTCCTTTGGGGGTCCCGGCTGTGTCGTCTAAAAGAAATAGAATATAACCACAGGGGTGTAGCTCAATTGGTAGAGTAGCGGTCTCCAAAACCGTTGGTTGGGGGTTCGATTCCCTCCGCCCCTGCCACTTTCGCCCAACATATAACATGGCAAATCCTTTCCGCAGCGCCCGCATCTTCTTCGGCGAACTCGTCGCCGAGTTGCAAAAAGCCAGCTGGCCGACCCGCAGCGAGCTCAAGGACTCGACGATCGTGGTGATCGTCGCGTGCCTCCTGCTCGGTCTGTTCACCAGCATCAGCGACTTCGCCCTCTATAACGTGGTCGACGCCGTCACCGAACTCGTCAGTCGCTAACCCTTTTTGTCCGATGTCCTCCCAGACTTCAACGCCGACCAGCGCCCAATGGTTCGCCCTGCACACCCTCTCCGGACAGGAGAACAAGGTGAAGAACTACATCGAGAAGTTCAAGAAAGCGGAGGAACTCGACGACTTCATCTTTGAGGTGCTGCTGCCGACCGAAATCGTTTCCGAGGTCAAGGGCGGCAAGAAATCCACCAAGGTCCGCAAGCTCTACCCGGGCTACGTGTTCATCAACATGTGCCTCTACGACCCGGAAAAGCAGGTCATCATCAAGCCGTTCTATTTCGTGAAGGATGCGGCGGGTGTCATTGGCTTTGTCGGCGGGGATCATCCCGCGCCGCTGCGCCAGGCCGAGATCGACGAGATCAAGGCCCGCATCGAGGCCGCCTCGGGCAAGGAAATCCCGAAGGTCACCTTCGACGTCGGCGAGGAAGTCAAGATCACCGACGGCGCCTTCGCCAACCTCACCGGCCGCGTCGACGAGGTCGATCCCGCTCGCGGCAAGCTCAAGATTTCCGTTTCCATTTTCGGACGGTTTACGCCCGTCGAACTCGAATACTGGCAGGTCCAGCGCGCCTCTGAAAGCTGATCCCGCCGCCCACCCAACCCACCCGCCGCTTCACTCTTCCCATGGCCAAGAAAATTCAAGGTTACGTCCGTCTCCAGCTTCCCGCCGGTGCCGCCAATCCGGCGCCCCCCGTCGGCCCCGCCCTCGGCGCCCAAGGCGTCAACATCATGGGCTTCTGCAAGGAATTCAACGCGAAGACCAAAGACCAGAACGGGATGATCATCCCCGTCGTCATCACGGTCTACGCGGACAAATCCTTCACCTTCATCCTCAAGTCGCCGCCTGCATCCGTGCTCCTGAAGAAGGCCGCCGGCATCGCCACCGGCTCGGCCAAGCCCAACATGGACAAGGTCGGCAAGGTCACCCGGAAGCAGATTCTTGAGATCATCAAGCTCAAGAAGGCCGACCTCAACGCCAACAGCGAAGAGGCCGCCGTCCGCATGATCGCCGGCACCGCCCGCAACATGGGCATCGAAGTCGTCGATTGATTTTCATCCAACCATAAACTCACCGCGGGAGTCCCCAGGGACGTTCGCACCGCAAGGAGTCCTCCATGCCCGTCAAACACAGCAAAAGATACCGCAGCGCCGTCACCGGCGCTGATCTCGCCAAGGAGTATCCACTCAAGGAAGCAGTGGAGATCCTCACCAAATTCCCGAAGGCCAAGTTCGATGAGACCATCGAGCTGTCCTTCCGCCTCGGCGTCGATCCGGCGCAGGGCGACCAGATGGTGCGCGGCACCACGCCGCTGCCCAACGGTTCCGGCAAGAAGGTCCGCGTGCTCGTCTTCACCGACGATCCCGCCAAGGCCCTCGCCGCCGGCGCGGACACTGCCGGCCTCGCCGATGTGATGGCCAAGATCACCGAAGGCTGGCTCGACTTCGACGTCGCGATCGCGACCACCGAGGCCATGAAGCAGGTCCGCACGCTCGCGCGCGTCCTCGGCCCCAAGGGCCTCATGCCCAACCCGAAGTCCGGCACCGTCACCGACGATATCGTCGCCGGCATCAAGGCCGTCAAGGCCGGCCGTGTCGAGTTCAAGGTCGACAAGACCGCCAACATCGGCGTCGGCGTCGGCAAGCGCTCGTTCACCGCCGACCAGATCACCGAGAATGTCTCCGCCGTCCTCGAGGCCGTCGGCAAGGCCAAGCCGGCCGCATTCAAGGGCCACTACATCAAGACCGTCACGCTCTCGTCCTCGATGAGCCCGGGCGTCAAGCTCGCGACCACCGAGTTCAACCAATTCTAACCCGGAGATCACCGCACCATGAGAGCAGAAAAGAAATACCTGATCGACGAGGTCACCGGGCACCTGAAGAAGTCCGACTACGTCATCCTCACCAACTTCACGAAACTGACGGTCGCTGACGCCGCCGAGCTGCGCAAGCGGCTCGCG
>Ga0209515_10002886_pt1 | contig 25408 bp, 17 predicted proteins | sample Subgroupgradi54m_FD_187454 | JGI IMG/M metagenome (GOLD analysis project Ga0209515, IMG submission 187454) | Subsurface groundwater microbial communities from S. Glens Falls, New York, USA - GMW60B uncontaminated upgradient, 5.4 m (SPAdes)... ... | reverse complement strand
AGGGGCATGAGCAAGATTTATCTTTCCGTTGTCATTCCTTCCTACGATGAGATGGCAAATCTTCAAAAGGGAGTTTTGGATAAAGTTGAACACTTTTTAAGTAAAGAGAAATTTTCCTACGAGGTAATTATTGTTGATGATGGATCAAAAGATGGAAGCGTTGAGTTCGTAGAAAGTTTTATTAAAGATAATTCTCGCTTTAGAATTATTAAAAATCAGCATCTAGGCAAAGCTGGAGCGGTAACAACAGGGGTTCTTAAAGCAAGCGGTGAATACATACTTTTTACAGATATGGATCAGGCAACGCCAATTGAAGAGGTGGATAAACTCCTGCCTTATTTTGATGATAAATTTGATATTGTAATCGGTTCAAGAAGTTCACAAAGAAAAGGCGCTCCCTTGACAAGGCTTTTTATGGCAAAAGGAATGATTTTTCTACGAACAATTCTTGTGGGAATTCATGGCATTTCAGACACTCAATGCGGTTTTAAGATGTTTAAAAAAAATGTTGCAAAAAAGATTTTTGAAAAAATTAACAATCTTCATCACGGTTTTCGAAAGGTTACAGGATCAAGCGTTTCTGCGGGATTTGATATAGAACTTCTCTATTTAGCTCAAAAAATGGGCTGCAAAATAAAAGAAGTGCCGGTAAATTGGTTATATGTTGAAACAAGAAGGGTAAGTCCCATAAAAGATTCAATCGACGGATTTTTAGATCTTCTAAAAATAAAAACAAACGATATAAAAGGAAAATACAAATAAATGTCAAATCTCAAATCTCATCCCGCAAAAGGCGGGACAAATCTCAAATTTATTTCCATTTTTTACTTATTAACCATAATCTTTTTGTTTCTTTACTCCTATACACAGGTTGATCTTAATCTCACGCTTAGCCAATGGTCGATTTGGCAGGTGATTCAAAAGTGGTTCCAAAATATCGGCTGGTTTCAAAGGCCTTTCTCAACAGTTCTCTACACATTCATTCTTTTTCTTTTAGTCATTCATTATTTCCTGTTTTTATGGCTGGTCAAGAAAAATAAGCTGTCAATCGGTCAATTTTGGAGAATAATAATTCCCGCATCAATAATTTTATTATTCGCTTATAATGCCTTTTCTTACGACCTTTTCAACTATATGTTTGATGCTAGAATTTTTACATTTCATCACCAGAATCCATATCTGCACAAGGCTCTTGACTACCCTCAAGATCCATGGATTAACTTTATGCGTTGGACTCACAGGACTTATCCCTATGGTCCGGTTTGGCTCGGGTTAACAATTCCTTTATCGTTTATAGGAATGCAATTTTTTCTCCCAACGCTTTTTTTATTCAAAGCTTTAATGGTTGGAAGTTTCTTAGGCACAGTCTATTTTATTGGCAAGATATTGGAAAAGATTTCGCCAGAAAACAAAATGCTTGGTATGGCATTTTTTGCTTTTAATCCGCTAATTGTTATGGAAAGTCTTGTGTCTTCTCATAATGATATTGTTATGATGTTTTTTCTAATGTTGTCATTGTATCTATTAATGAGAAAAAAATATATTCATTCAATTATATTACTTTTGTTATCAATAGGGATTAAGTTTGCCACAGGTTTTATGTTTCCTTTCTATCTGTTAATCTATTTTTTGCAAAAAAGAAAAAAAGAGATAAACTGGGAAGTTTTATTCGGAGTTATGGCAATTCTAATGATAATTCCCGTAATCTTAGCTTCATACAGAACTAATTTTCAACCATGGTACCTATTAAATATTTTACCTTTTACGTCAGTAGTTGCTAAAAGGTATTATTTCTTTATTCCGAGCGTTGTTTTATCATTGATTTCTATTTTTCAGTATTTACCTTTTTTGTATCTTGGAAATTGGGACAAGCCGGTTCCTTCAATATTGTTTTGGATGACAACAGGTTCTATTTTATTTTCAATAATTCTTGTAGTAATTTGGTTTTTTAGGCTAGCTATATATAAGAGGAGAATAAAATGATAATATTATAGGAATTATATGAATTTTTTATCAAAATACAGAATGGAGATAATTGCCTTTATAGTCATCACGGCTTTATATTTTCTTTTAAGGCTTATTTTTCTTACGTATCTTCCTATTTTTACTGATGAAGCAATCTATGTACGTTGGGCTCAAATTGCCCTGCGAGATGCAAACTGGCGATTTATATCTTTGACAGATGGAAAACAGCCTCTTTTTATTTGGGTATCGATGATATCGATGAAGTTTATCCAAGATCCTCTTCTTGCAGGCCGTATAGTATCTGTAGTTTCGGGATTTTTTACAATGCTGGGACTCTGGTTTTTGTCGTTGGAACTTTTCAAGAACAAGAAAGCAGCATTTCTAACCACAATTATTTATATTTTTTATCCTTTTGCGCAAGTTTTAGATCGTATGGCGTTATACGATAGCATGGTAGGAACATTTTACATATGGTCTCTATATTTTTCCGTGCTTTTAATTCGAAAAGTAAGATTGGACATAGCATACGCATTGGGTTTTTTGATAGGAGGAGGAATTTTGACTAAGTCGACGAATTTTTTTAGCATTTATCTTCTACCTTTTACATTATTACTTTTTGATTGGACTAAGCCTAAAGTTATCTCTCGAATAATAAGGTTCGGATTGCTTGTTATTTTTGCAGTAATAATTGCCCAGATTTTTTATGGGCTATTAAGACTGTCGCCTTTATTTGGTATGATAAGTGTAAAAAATGCAACGTTTGTTTACCCTTTTTCAGAATGGATAAATGATCCATTCCTCCACGTTATCAGCAATGCTAAGGGATTGGGTAATTGGCTTATCTCATATCTTGGTCCAAGCTACGTAGTCCTAATAATTGTCTCAATTTTTTTTATTCGGAAATTTACTAGAGAAAAAATCTTGCTATTTCTATATTTTATTGTTCCTTTTACAGCCCTGATTGTTTTTGGCAGAACAATATTCCCAAGATTCACTTTTTTTATGAGTCTTCCGTTACTTTGTCTCGCAGGATTGAGTCTTTCTGCAATCATGTCTAATTTAAATGAGAGGTTCTTTAGGAAAACTACTCAGGGAGTTTTTAGATTAATTACCACCATTAGTATACTTTTTATATTCATTGCATACTCCGGATTTGTTTCCTTACAGTTTGCCTATGATCCTATTCGTGCTTCAATTCCTACAACGGATAGCCAACAATACGTCAATAGCTGGACAGCGGGATGGGGAGTAAAAGAGAGCATCGCATTTTTACAGAAGGAAGCTAGGAACAAAAAGATATTTATTGCTACAGAGGGGACGTTTGGGTTAATGCCAGCATCGCTTGAGTTATATCTCGTACAAAACAAAAATATAATAATAAAAGGATATTGGCCTATTAACGACCAGCAATTGCCTAAGGAGGTTTACGAATACGCTCAAAAAATGCCTTCTTACTTTATTTTTTATCAACCCCAACACGCAAGCATACCATTGGATTATCCACTCAAGCTTCTATTTAAAATACAGGAAGGAGACAGTAATTATTTTCTAAGATTCTATCAAGTTATTAAAGATGATTAGGCAAAGAGCATTTTATTTAGGAATTTTATTTTTATCTTTTTTAGTTAGCGTACCTGTTATATTACCCTTTTTTCACTCCGGATATTTCCCAACACACGATGGCGAGTGGGCAGTTGTTAGAATGGCTGAAATGTTTAGGGAAATAAGGGACTACCAATTTCCGGCACGCTACAGCGGTTATCTAAACTTTGGCTACGGATACCCTCTTTTTAACTTTGCCTACCCTTTTCCTTATTATTTAGGAACAGGATTACATCTTTTAAAGCTTGGTTTTGTTGACAGTGTAAAAATAATCTTTGCGATGACCGTTCCGTTTTCCGCTTTGTTTATGTTTTTAGCGTCAAGAGAGCTTTGGAGAAGCACGCTTGCGGGATTTGCGAGTGCTTTACTTTACATCTATCTTCCTTATAGAATGGTTGACTTATATGTCCGTGGGTCTATCGGTGAATCACTCGCTTTTGTTTTATTTGCGGCAATTTTTTATATTCTAGCCAAGATAATTAATAAGCATTACTCAAAATCTTTGATAGCAATAGGCGCAATTTTTTACGCCATGCTTATAACCACCCATAATATTATGGCGATACTTTTTACTCTTGTTATTGGATTATTTTTAGCCTGTTTTATAGTCATAGAACGCAAAAAAGAAATGATACCTTCTTTGCTGATCTTATTTGTTTTTGGCCTTGCTCTTTCCGCGTTCTTTTGGCTGCCGGCAATTTTTGAAAAAAAGAATATATTATTGTCCGTAGTGCCAATTGCCGACAGAAGTCTTTATTACGTTGACGTAAAAAAACTTATTTTACCAAGTTGGGGGTTTGGAAGTCCGACAGATAAGGATGGATTTTCTTACCAGCTTGGCTTACCGCAGCTAACTGTATTGGTTTTATCATTATCGTTATTGATTCTTTCCTGGCTAAAAAACAAAAGGAATTTTTTAAAGGAAACTAAAGTTAAGTGCGCAGTCATTTTAGTATTAATTTTATTTATTTTAATATTTCTTTTATTTCCTCAATCAGATTTTATTTGGAAATTGCCTTTCCTGTCAGAAATTAATTACCCATGGACAATGCTTGCTCCGATCGGGTTTTTAATAAGTTTATTATCGGGATTTTTGGCTTCAAAGGCGGGATTTATAAGATATTTATTGCTTATTCTTTCGGCAATTTCAATTTTTCTTTTCCTTCCTTACGCCCGTCCTCAATTGTATTTTGATAAGGGTGACAACTTTTATCTCACCAATGATGCTACAACTACATCTTCAAGAGAATATACTCCGCTTTGGGTGAAAAATATGCCAAATAAAAGGCCAGAAAATAAGATTGAAATAATAAGAGGAGATGGAGAAGTAAGTAATTTAATCTATAATTCCAAGAAATTGTCGTTCAATATCGCCACACGGAAGGATATTGTAGTGAGAATAAATACAATTTATTACCCCGGATGGAAATTATTTATAGACGAAAAGCAAGCTAAAATTGATTTCAAAAATGACAATGGCGTTATGGATGTATTACTAATAAAAAAAAATCACTACGTGAATTTTGTTTTTTCGGAGACACCATTTAGATTTTTTGCCGATGCTATCTCTGTCCTATCAATGCTGGGTTTGGTAATGTTTTTAAAGTTTAATATCAAGCCTTGAGACAAATGGAAACGTTTGTTTTTAACGCGATAGGACCACGAATATATGAAAATTATTAAAAACATAGCACCATTTTTAATTATTATTGTACTTTCTTTTTGGGTTATTAAACCCTTATTTGTTTCAGGTTTTTTCCCAATGCACGATGATGAGCAGGTCGGGAGACTATATGAGTTAGATCAGGCAATACGCGCAGGCCATATTCCGCCACGGATTGTTCCTAATTTGGGATTTGGTTATGGCTATCCTTTTTTCAACTTTTATCCCCCCCTTGTTTACTATGTGGCAGAAATTTTTAAAATTATAGGTTTTTCGTATATCTTGTCAATAAAGTTAATGATAGGGCTTGGATTTATCCTAGCCGGAATATGCATGTACATATTTAGCAGGGAATATTTTAATAAGTTGGGTTCTATTGTAGCAGCGGTTGCATATACATATGCTCCATATCACGCGCTCGATGTGTATGTCCGGGGCGCATTACCTGAATTTTGGTCGTTTGTATTTTTGCCTTTAATTTTTTGGTCGTACACAAGGCTTAATAAGACAGGCATGCATAGATACATTATATTAGCAGGCATTTTCTGTGCTTTATTAATCCTCACTCACAATCTTGTTGCCATGATGAGCAGTATTTTTATTTTGATATATTTGTTGTTTCTCCTAAAAAGCAACAAGGACAAAAAATCCTTCATAATGCATTGTTTGACCAGCTTGATATTTGCTTTGTCATTATCGGCTTATTTTTGGATCCCTTCATTTTTTGAAAAAAAATATACCTTGGTTGATATTTTGACAAAAGAGTTAGCAGATTATAAATTACACTTTGTATACATAAGGCAATTTTGGGACTCTCAATGGGGATATGGAGGATCGATTTATGGATTGATGGATGGCATTTCATTTGAGGTTGGGAAAGTGCACATAGTTGTTGGTGCGTTAGTATTTTTTCTCATGTTACATTTTTTAAAAAATAAAGAAAAAAAAGTTTCTATTTTCTTTGTTTTCTTTATTCTACTTTTCATATCGCTGTATTTATCTTCGTTTCATTCACAATTCATATGGGGGGTTTTTCCTCCTCTTTGGTATATCCAGTTTCCGTGGAGGTTTCTTATTTTTACGACATTTACAATATCATTTCTTAGTGGAGCAATAACACTCTTGCCAATGGAAAAGTCGCTAAAGATGCTTGTAGCTAGCGTCATAGTGACTTTTATTATTGTTTTTAACAAAGATTACTTTCAGCCATCTGGATATTTAACTCATGTTACGGATAAGGATTACACAGATAGAGAAAAACTGCGATGGGGCACGAGTAAATTAGCATTTGAGTATGTTCCAAAAGAAATTGCAACAGTACAATCAGATATAAACACAACTCAAGTTGATATAGATAGAAACTCGATATCTAAGAGTAGTTATGAAGTTATACGCGGGCAAATGAAAGTAAAAGTTGTTCGAGATGATCCTCATATAAAAAAAATGAAAGTAGAAGTTTTTGAGCCTTCAATATTTAGAATAAATACTTACTCGTTTCCAGGATGGAAGGTATTTATTGATAAAAATGAGGTTACATACAACGATACGAATAAACTAAGACTTATTACAATAAATGTTCCAACAGGAGTACATGAAATATTTGCCGAGTTTACAGACACGTTTTATAGGAAATTAGGGAATTATCTTACGATTGTAAGCATTATCATTCTAGCATTAGTTATATGTGTGCCAAAGATCAATGATATTATAAAGAGTAGAGTATTTAAGAAATAACATGAAAAAATTAGATTCACTCTCTGTCTTTTTCCCGTTCTGGAATGAAGAGGGTAATATTGAAAAAGTTGTAAGGAGCGCAATTCCTGTTGCCGAAAAAGTCGCCCAAAAATGGGAGATTATTATGGTTGATGATGGTTCTTCTGATAAAACACTGAAGATTGCTCAAAAACTTGCTTCTCAAAACTCAAATCTTCGAGTTGTTTCACATATACCAAACAGGGGGTATGGCGCAGCGCTTAAAGAGGGTTTTGCAAATGCCAAATACGATACGATTGTTTTTATGGATGGCGATGGACAGTTTGATTTTTCCGAAGTTGATCGTTTTATCGAAAAAATCAAGGAAACAGATATTGTCATAGGCTATAGGGAAAAAAGAAGTGATCACCCTTTTAGGCATGTGCTCATGAACCTTTTAAAAATTTGGGATTTTATTTTCTTTGGTTTTTATTTTCGGGATATTGATTGCGGATTTAAAATGTTTAAAAGAAAAGCGCTTGAGAAAATCCTTCCCTTTGAATCAGAAGGAGCAATGATTACAACGGAAATTCTGGCAAAAATAAAAAAGGCAAATCTTAAAATTTTGCAAGCAGAGGTTTCCCATTATCCAAGAAAATATGGAGATCAGAGCGGAGGAAACCCTAGGGTAATTATTAGGGCGGTTCGCGAGAGCTTTTCCTTATGGCGGGATATGAATTATGGAAGAAAATGACATAGCAATAATTACGAAAAGATCAATACGCGGCATAGTTGCGTTGGTGTCAAGAACATTTTTTACGCGCGCTATTAGCATGACTACGGGGTTGTTATTGGCGGCGTTTCTTTCTCCTTCCACATTTGGAGTGTTCTATATAGTTTCGGCAATTATTCCTTTCCTTTCTTATTTTTCGGACATAGGACTTGCAGCATCTCTTATTCAAAAAAAGGAAGAAATAACACAGGATGATTTAAAAACAACATTCACCATTCAACAAGGATTAGTTATTACCATAGTTATTATCGCGCTATTGCTATCAAATGTAGTTGGGCAATTTTATAGTCTGGAAGGCGTTGGAATTTATCTTTTTGACGCAGTGGTTATCGCCTTTTTCTTATCCTCCTTAAAAACGATTCCATCAATTATTTTAGAAAGAAACCTTCAATTCCAAAAATTAGTCATTCCCGAGATCGTAGAGACCCTATTTTTCAACGTTACCGTTCTTGTTTTGGCTATACAGGGGTTTGGGGTAATGAGTTTTACCTATGCAGTCCTTGCTCGCGGCATTTCCGGATTAATTACGATTTATATTATTGCGCCATGGAAAATTAGTCTGGGAATTTCAAGGGTATCCGCAAAAAAGCTTTTATCTTTTGGAATTCCCTTCCAGGTAAATAGCTTTCTTGCTTTGTTAAAAGACGATTTACTGGTAATGTATCTTGGAAAAGTTTTGCCTCTTGCCCAAGTTGGATACATTGGGTTTGCCCAGAAAATGGCATTTACTCCGCTTCGCTTGATCATGGATAATGTTATCCGCATCACGTTTCCTTCTTTTTCTAGGCTTCAACACGATAAGAATTCACTTACGGTTGGAATTGAAAAGGCTTTGCTTGCCGTATCTTTATTTATTTTTCCCTCATTTTTTGGCTTAATCCTACTTTCTCCCTATGCTATAAACTTAATTCCTAAATTTGCAAAATGGGAGCCGGCACTCTTATCTTTATCTTTTTTTGCGATAAATGCTACGCTATCCTCGATATCAACGCCCTTAACCAATGCGCTAAACGCAATCGGAAAGATTAAGATAACACTCTATCTTATGATATTTTGGACTGTTTTAACTTGGATATTAACTCCACTTTCAATTCTCTTCTTTGGCTTTAATGGAGTAGCAGGTGCCTCTGCGGTTATAGCTTCCTCGGTTGTGCTCGTTGTCTATATTGCAAGACGCTATATTGAATTTAATATTTTAAAAGCGGTTAAATATCCATTACTCGCGTCAATTCTTATGGGTATTGTTCTTTACTTCATTCGCCCATTTTTGATCGTAAACCTTTTTACTCTTATTTTGACAATTCTTTTTAGTGCTATAGTATATATAGGGATAATACTAATAATAGCAAGAGAAGAGATCCTCTCTGATATTAAATTAATCAAGCAGAATTTAATTTCGTGATATGAAAAAAATCTCGGTTGTTATTTCTGCATATAACGAGGAAAAAAAAATTGAAGATTGCTTAAAATCTGTTGTATGGGCAGATGAAATAATTCTTGTTGATAATTCTTCAGATGATGCTACGGCAAAAATTGCTCAAAAATACACCTCAAAGATATTCACTCAACCAAACAGGCAGATGCTAAATACTAATAAAAATTATGGCTTTTCAAAAGCAACAGGGGATTGGATTATTTCTCTTGATGCCGATGAAAGAGTTACGCCAGAACTTAAAAAGGAGATTGAATCAAGAATCCCTTCGGCCCGAGCTCAGGGCGAGGGCAAGAATCAAGAATCAAGAATAAACGGTTACTGGGTGCCAAGAAAGAATATAATTTTTGGCAAATGGATACAAAGCGACATGTGGTGGCCAGATTACCAATTGAGATTTTTTAAAAATGGAAAAGGCAAATTTCCCGAGAAGCATGTGCATGAGTATATAGAGATTACAGGGGAGACGGCAAGGTTAAAAGAACCCTTAATTCATTACAATTATTCATCGTTAGCGCAATTTCTCTACAAGATGGATAAGATTTACACAGAGGATGAGGCCAATCGTATCCTTGTCTCGCATCGTAAGTTAGGCTGGATAGATGCGATACGGTTTCCGATTGATGATTTTTTGAAAACCTTTTTTGCGAGAAAGGGTTATAGAGATGGCCTTCATGGACTTGTGTTAAGTTTTCTTCAGGCTTTTTATGCCGAAATAGTATTTGTAAAAGTATGGGAAAAACAGGGATTTATTCAAAAAGAATACGATAAAAATTTTTTGCATAATATTGGAAGGGAATTTAAAAAAATAAGCAATGAGTTTAAGTACTGGCTTCTTACTTCATTTATGGAAGAAGCAGGTAATCTCTTCAAGAGAATACTCTATAGATTATTACGAAAATATCATAAGAAGGACTAGAATTGAATCGTGAAATGCACATTATGGACGCGCAATACACTCATAGGTTTTTAAGAACTGCAACGTATTTATTCTTTTTCCTAATGCTTTCAAATCTTGTATTTTTAAACATATGGATTTACAAAAATAACATTCAAAATAGACAGAATAATTCAATTATTGGTAATCTAGGGATGGGATTGAAAGATAAATGCGGAGATGACTGTTTGGCAAAAATTAATGAGAAGATATACGAAGCAACATCTTCATTTAAGTTATCTGAATCGCCTTCGGCTCCAGATACAAGTTCACAAGTTAATATTAAGACATCATCTTCTGTAAAAGAATTTTATATACCTTTTGGGTATGGATCAAATTCAACAGACGATTGGGCAGATGTTTCGGGTCTTCAAGCATATGTTGATACGGTAAAATACCAGAACATAAAAAATGTTGTATTTGAGGCAACAATCTACATACCAACCGGTAATCAAAAAGCGTATGCCCGCTTATTTAATGTTACCGATAAACATCCTGTGTGGTTTTCCGAAGTTTCAATAGAAGGCGGGCAACAACAACTTGTAACTTCGGAGCCGATTAAGTTTGATCCGGGAAACAAGCTCTACCAGGTGCAAATGAAAACAAGCCTCAAGCGTTTGACAAATCTTACTCAGGCAAGATTACACATAAACGTGGAATAGATGACCCTTCTTCGCCCAGCTCATCTGGGCTTCGGAAGGGTCATGCAGTGAAGCTTGAGTAAATGATTTTAAGTTTATTCAACACTTAATATGAAAACTGTTTATGAGAAATTGAAAGGATTTAGCGAAGTTGCATGAAAAACGTTGCAATTATTATTCTTACATTTAATGGAGAGAAAGATACAATGGAGTGCTTGGAAAGCATTGCAAAAATGAGGAGCTTAAATTATAAGCTGCAAACAGTAGTTGTTGATAATGGATCAACCGATGTTGATACATCGGTAATTTCCAATTTCCAATTTCCAATTTCCAATTTTGGATTCAAAATCATACAAAATAAGGAAAATTTGGGGTTTGCAGGAGGAAATAATGTAGGGATTAGGCACGCGCTTGAAAATGGGGCAGACTACGTAGTTATCTTGAATAACGACACAATTGTTCATACAGATTTGATTAATGAATTGGTAAAAACAGCAGAATCAAGTGAAAAGATTGGAATTGTAGTCCCAAAAATTTATTTTGCGCCCGGTTTTGAATTTCATAAAGATAGATACAAAAAAGAAGAATTGGGTAAGGTAATCTGGTATGCGGGTGGAATTATCGATTGGGATAATGTAATTGGGTATCATAGAGGAGTTGACGAGGTTGATCATGGTCAATATAACAGGATAGAGGAGGCTGATTTTGCAACGGGGTGTTGCATGCTTATTAAAAAAGAAGTGTTGCAAGAAATAGGCTTGTTTGATGAGAAATATTTTCTTTATTATGAAGATAACGATTTAAGTAAGCGAGTAAAAAAAGCAGGTTACAAAATTGTCTATGCGCCAAAAGCGATTCTTTGGCATAAGAATGCCGGGTCAGCAGGGGGAGCTGGTTCTTCTGTTCAAGATTACTATATCACAAGGAACCGTTTGTTGTTTGGGATTCGATATGCACCAATAAGGTCAAAACTGGCACTTATAAGAGAAAGTGTTGGTTTATTGCTAAACGGAAGACCTTGGCAAAGGCGGGGAGTGTTGGATTTTTATTTAAGGAGGTTTGGAAGAGGAAGTTTTATCATATGAATAATATTTCGGCAATTATCATTGTAAAAAACGCAGAAGATTTGATTACTGATTGTCTGAAATCGGTTTCATTCTGCAGCGAGATAATTGTTGTTGATGCGGGTTCAAGCGATAGAACTATTGAAGTTGCAAGAAGAATGAACGCGAAGGTTTTTGAACATAAAACTCAAGACTTTTCACAATTAAGAAATTTTGGCTTAGAAAAGGCAAAAGGCGATTGGGTTTTGTATGTCGATAGTGATGAGAGAATCACGGAGGAGCTTAGGGAATCAATTGAATCAAGAATTATGCCTTCGCCCCGAGCTCAGGCCGAGGGGAATCATGAATCAGGAATCGGGGCGTATAAGATCAAGCGGAAGAATTTTTATCTTGGGAATCATGAGTGGCCATATATAGAAAGACTTGAAAGATTGTTTAAAAAAAGTTCACTAAAAAAGTGGAGAGGTGAGCTTCACGAAAGCCCAATTATTGAGGGCGAAGTTGGCGAGTTGGATGGATTTTTAATGCACTATACTCATCGAAATTTAACAGAGATGCTTGAAAAAACAATTGAATGGTCAAAAACAGAAGCAGAATTGAGACTTAATACCAATCATCCAAAAATGACGTGGTGGCGATTCCCCAGGGTTATGATTAGCGCCTTTTTAGATTCGTATATAAAACAGGGAGGGTGGAAGGCAGAAACAGCGGGACTTATAGAAAGTATATATCAATCATTTAGTATGTTCATCACATACGCTCGGTTATGGGAGTTACAAAACAAATTAAAAAATATTTAACAATATGGCCAATAATATTTATATTTAGCATATGGTTCTTATTTGCGAGTCCATACTTTTTTAAAGGCAACGTTCCTTTTCCTTCAACTTACCAAGTTAATAACTTTGCTCCATGGAATACGAATAGTCAATTTTGGGGTCCTGTAAAAAATGGCGCTATGCCTGATATTATCACTCAAATATATCCATGGAAGTATTTAGCAATTGAAATATGGAAAACAGGACAGGTGCCTCTTTGGAATCCCTACACTTTTTCCGGTAATCCTCTTTTGGCAAACTACCAATCCGGGGTATTTTCGCCATTCAACGTTCTTTTCTTCGTTTTGCCTTTTATAGATGCGTGGAGTATCCTTGTGCTTTTCCAGCCTTTGCTTGCAGGATTATTTATGTATCTGTTTGTAAAAAGTTTAAAGGTGGGCAAGATAGGGAGTCTTGTGTCGGCTATTTCTTTTATGTTTTGTGGGTTTATTACTTCGTGGATGAGTTATGCAACTTTGGGATACGCTATCGTATTTTTACCGCTTTCCCTTTTTTGTATAGAAAAATACTCTATAACAAAAAAAAATATTTTTTTAATTTTATTATCCTTGACTATCCCTTTATCTTTTTTTAGCGGGCATTTTCAGATAAGTCTATATTTTCTAATTACAATTTTAGCTTATGTTATTTATAAATTTATTATTAGTCGCAATATACGTGATGCCTTATTCGTAATACTTTATATTTGCTTTGGAGTACTTCTTATAATGCCACAGGTTTTACCATCAATAGAGCTATACCTAGAGTCTTTTAGGAGTTCTTTTTTTCAGAAAGGCGGTGGTATTCCTTTGGAATATATACCAACGTTTTTAGCTCCGGACTTTTTTGGAAATCCAGTTACCAGAAATACCTGGCTTGGAAATTACGCTGAGTGGAATGCGTATATAGGAGTTTTGCCTTTAATGTTGGCTATTTACAGTATCTCGAGGATAAAGAAGCCCCAGATATTTTTTTTGTTCATTTTTGGCATTTCTGTTCTTATTTTGGGAATAGATAGTCCTATTTCTAATTTCGTTGTAAATCTCAACTTCCCAGTATTGTCTACAAGCTCTATCAATAGAATTATTATTCTATACAGTTTTGCGTTTACTGTTCTTGCCGGATTTGGATACGATTATTTATTATTAGATATTAAGAATGCAAAGAAGAAGAGAATTTTATTGTGGATTGGGTTGGTTGGTCTTATTTTTATTGTTTTATGGGGATTGATTGCTCTGAAATTACTTATTCCATTAGACAAAATTGTTATTTCAAGACAAAACTTAATGTTACCAACAATTTTATTTTTAGGATCAAGTATTATTATTGTTTGCGGAGTTGTATTTAGAAGGATTAAGCATGACAGAGTATTATATATCGCAATAGCTACAGGATTCACGATTTTGCTTACAGCTGATATGTTAAGGTTTGCGACAAAATGGCAACCTTTTGATCCCAAAAGTCTTGTTTTTCCAAACGTCGCAACAACAGAAGCATTCTCAAAAATTTCCAGATTTGATAGGACTATTGGAAATTTTGGAGGAGAGGCTTCAATATATTACAAGTTGCCTTCCGTTGAAGGATACGATGCGTTATATAGCAAAAGATATGGAGAGTTTATCGGTTTTATTGATAATGGGGAAATTATAAAGTCAGCGTGGTCAGTAGTTAGTTTTTCAAGAGATAGTGTACGTACAGAAAAAGCGCTTAATTTATTAGATATTAAATACATTGTTCATAAGCTTTTAGATAATAAAAAAAGTTGGACGTTCCCATTTTGGATTTATCCCAAAGATCAGTTCAAATTAATCTATAAGGATTCTAAGTATGAATTTTATGAAAATATGAGAGTTTTATCGCGTGCTTTTTTGGTTGGAAAATATCGCGTTATTAAAGATCAAAAAAAGATTTTAGAGACAATTTTTAGTAACGATTTTGATCCGAGTAAGGAGATCATCTTGGAAGATAATCCCGGGATAAATATGACAGAAGGAGATATGGGTGTGGCTCAAATAATAAATTATCAGCCCAACAATATAGAAATTTCAGTTGATTCAAAGAGCAATGCCCTACTGTTCTTAACAGATAGTTACTATAATGGATGGAAAGCGAGTGTAAATGGAAAGGATATCCCAATTCTTAGAGCAAACTATGCGTTTAGAGCTATACAAGTTGAAAAAGGAAGAAACACAGTTAAATTTTATTACGATCCATTGAGTTTTAAATTAGGAGTTTATCTTGCTATAGGGGGATTAATTGGAATATTGTTTATGATTTTGATTTCCAAAAATACAAGTCGTTCAAAGTCATTTTCTTTTTTGCAAACCCAAAAAGATAAATAATTTCCAGGATTCCGGCTGTATTTAGTACTAAAATTGCGATAAACCAGTTACGTTGATCGTATTTTGCTCCCCTCCAAAGCGCAAATCCTTTCCATACGATTGACCATAAAAACACCAGGTATATTATAATAGGCGACAATTGTGGAATTCCTGGAGGAAAATTCATATATAAGTATCATACCATATTTGTATAAAAAATGTAAAAGCTGGTACAATAAAGGGGTGAGAATTGGGATTTTCGATCCATACCTTGATGATTTAGGCGGTGGCGAAAAGTACATGATGACTATTGCCGAATGCTTATCAAAAAAGCATGAGGTAACGGTGTTTTGGGACAACAAGGAAGACATAAAAAAACTTCTTCAGAGATTCTCTCTTGATTTATCTAACGTAGCTATTTCTAAAAACATTTTTTTTCCTAGAGTCAGTTTTTTAAAAAGAATATTTACTACAAGACATTATGACGTAATAATTATTTTAAGCGATGGGAGTATACCTTTTTCTCTCTCAAAAAAACTTTTTCTGCATATTCAACAACCTCTTATCGGTATTTCAGATAGCTCAATTAAGTCTCGGTTAAAACTTTCAAGAGTGAATAAGATATTCTTCAACTCCGAATTTAGCAGATCTTTCGTGCCGAAAGAGCTTTCTAAAAAAGGAATAGTTTTATATCCTCCAATAGCGATACATTCTAAAAACCTCAAAAAAGAAAATATTATTCTTCACGTAGGCAGATTTCGAGTAAGAAACGTAGGAATGGGAAATTACAAAAAGCAGGATATCATGATTAATACTTTTAAAAGGATGGTTGATGAAGGACTTAAGAATTGGAAATTTATTCTAGCTGTTGGATTACAAGAAAAAGATACAGAGGAGTTTAAAAAAATGCAAGAATCCGCAAGGGGATATTCGATTGAGTTTATGATAAATATCTCTAACGAGGAGTTATGGGACATTTACTCGCTAGCAAAGATTTATTGGCATGCTTCAGGGTTCGGCGATGATTTAGAAAAACACCCGGAATATGCGGAGCATTTTGGCATCTCAACCGTTGAGGCGATGGGTGCGGGGGCAGTACCAGTTGTTTTTAATGCGGGAGGACAAAGGGAAATAGTGGAAGACGGTAAGAATGGATTTTTATGGGATACGATTGATAGCCTTATCCAAAAAACTAACAATGTTATAAACAACGATAAGCTTTGGAAAGCACTTTCGGAGAATGCCGTAGAGCACGCAAAACAATTCTCATATGACAGGTTTTGTAAAGAGATTACAAAAATTGTAGAAGTATGAAGAAAATAGCATATCTTCCTCTGGTTGTGTTCATAATCGCTGTTTTTTATTTTTTTTCACCATTTGTTATCTACGGCAAACTACCGATTCCCGCTGATACAATCATTGGACTGTTTCATCCCTATAGAGATTTATATTCTACAAATTATCCTAACGGAATACCGTACAAAAATTCCCTAATCACCGATCCTGTTGAACAACAATATCCATGGCGTTCTCATGCGATACAAGCTATCAAGACGCTTCACTTACCTTTGTGGAATCCATATTCTTTTTCCGGGACGCCATTATTGGCCAATATGCAATCAGGTGTTTTTTACCCACTGAATATTTTTCTCCTTATTCTGCCAATGCATGTTGGGTGGGGAATACTTATACTTCTTGAGCCTCTGCTTGCAGGAATATTTTTTTATTTTTATGTTAAAAACCTCAATCTTTCCTCTTGGGCAAGTCTGATTGGCGCAATTACATTTTCTTTTTCAGGATATGCTGTCGCATGGATGGAATGGGGGACCATAGGTCATGTTGCGTTGTGGCTCCCTCTAATACTTTTGTCAGTAGATAAAATCTTCTTTTATTTAGACAACTCAAGTAGTTCAAAATTCATCCCGCCAAAAGCGGGACAAAATGCAAAATTGCAATTCAAAATTAAAAATTATCATGCGTGGTTTCTTGTCTTTTTATTTTCACTTGTTTCTTCATTCTTCGGTGGACATTTACAAACATTCTTTTATCTTTTTATTATTACACAGATATACTTTTTTGCTCGTTGGATTCAATTTGGCCGGAAAAAGAATATTTTTCTATTGTTCATAATTCTTAATTCATTATTCATAATTCTAACCGCGATTCAATGGATCCCAACTTTTCAATTTATCAGCCTCTCTGCTCGGGAAATAGATCAAAACTGGCAAAAAGCAGGCTGGTTTATTCCCTGGCAACAACTGATCCAGTTTCTTGCGCCGGACTATTTTGGTAACCCGACAACGCTTAATTATTGGGGCGTATGGAATTATGGAGAATTTATTGGGTACGCAGGAATAATTCCTCTTATAATGGGCACGTTTGCGCTGTTCTTTCGTAAAGATAAAAAAACATTATTTTTTGGCACAATCTTTTTTTTGTCTCTGTTGTTTGGATTGCCCACTATTTTTGCAAAAATACCCTATCTTCTCAATATTCCGCTTTTATCTACCTCAATGCCAACACGCCTTCTATTCATCACTGATTTTTCTCTTGCGGTTTTGTCAGCGCTCGGTTTTGATTTTCTGTTGCGAACTAAGAAGAAAGAGATTTTGTATCCTATCGGCGTTATGCTTTTATTTTACGTGGCGATAGCTATGTTTACATATATTAGTTTGTCCAAGATGCCATTATATGCAAATTATGCGATGGTCGCAAAACGAAATTTGGTCTTACCCATGATACTTTTTGCGATTTCATCCATAGGCATCATTGCTTTTCTTTTAAATAAAAATAAATATATTTACAATATTTTATTATATTTGTTAATAACCATAACAATATTTGATCTCCTTCATTTTGCCGGAAAGTTTTTGCCATTTACAAATCCTGTATACTTGTTTCCTCAAACAAAGATAATCAATTTTCTTCAGAAAAATGAAAATAAATACTTTAGGGTTATGTCCGATGATAGGCGAATTTTTCCTCCAAATTTTTCTGTAATTTATAAAATTCAGAGCATTGATGGTTATGATCCGTTGTATCTTCGCCGTTATGGCGAAATGATCGCTGCTTCAGAAAGAGGGAATGCGGACATTTCACCTCCGTTTGGATTTGACAGGATTATTACTCCGCACAATTATGATTCAAAAATAGTCGATTTATTAGGGGTTAAATATGTCTTAAGCCTTTCAGATTTGCAATCGCCAAAACTGCAAAAAGTTTTTCAAGAAGGACAAACAAGGGTTTATGAAAATAAAAATGTATTGCCTCGTGTATTTTTTGCCGAGGAAGGAGTATATATCAATGGGAAGCAAGAGGTAATAAAGAAGATCTTCAGCAATGATTTGCTCAAGAAAGTTTTCATCGAAGACCCCATGCACCCAAATAAAGCCCTCGAAGAAATATATATAATTAAAAGCCCAGTCCCTCTAATTTGGAGAGCAGCAATTGTTACATACTCAGAAAATAAAATTGTGATTAAAACAGAAACTAATAGGATTGCATGGCTAGTTCTCACAGATAGTTTTTACCCAAGCTGGAAGGCAACTATCGATGGAAGAGAAAAAAATATTGTTATTGCGGATTATAATTTTAGAGGGATTATTGTCCCGGACGGTAAACACACGGTAGAATTTTACGCTACGCTTTTTTAGCTTCTTGTTTTTTTAATTTTTTATTTGTTTTTAGTAAAATTAGGCAAGTTAGCGCTAGGGAAAGTACGCTAATTAACGCTCCATATGTGAAGCTTTTTGGCATGTAGTTAAGATACGCAGTATGTTTTCCTGCTCTTATAGGGATTGCTCTAAATGTATAATTTGCTCTATAAATTTTTGTTAATGTATTATCCACGTAAGCGTTCCATCCGGGATAATAGTTGTCGGATAAAAACAAAAAACCGTCTGCTTTTGTATCTGTTTCAATTTTAACCTCCGTGGGTTTATATGTAACAATCTTTGCTGGCGTGAACGACATATTTTTGCTAGGAGTAAAATTGGGTGGAATTTCTTCCAGGATCAATTTTTGATCATATGGAAAGTTTTTGTTGAAAAGCGTTTCTATGATTTTTTTACTATCTTTTTCTACAATAAAATCATAATAAACACTTCCCTTAGGGATTGCATTTATATTTTCATGTACTTCCCATTTGTATTTTTGATAAATAAGCTTAAAGCGATCGAGTGGAAATCTCCATGCTTGCTGAAGCCAATCTGTAGGCGCTAAATCATTTTTATAGATAATATATTTAATGTCCATCATATTCATGAGAGTGCGTTTTGCATCAGAATCTTTTGTTGGCATAGATTCTTGTAAAACAGCGTCTGATCGAGTAAGGGCTTTTGGATAGCTTGCGTTAATAAGTTCTCCGTATCGCCTGATGTAAAGCGAGTCATATCCCTCCGGAGATAGTATTCTCCATTGGGTTGGTAAGTTTGTTTCGATCCTTCCGATATCATATCCGTAAGTCCTATGAGGAGGAGTTTTTTCCTGTAAAAATGATATAAGTGGATGTGTTGGAAAGAAATACCCAAAAGGAGAAAATGGTGAAAACTTATAAAGAAAGTATTGATATTCAAAACCTGAAAGAATAATAAAGCAAAAAAACATAACGATTTTATATTTATTATTTTTTGTCCCTATATAGATCAAAACGAATGTTATTGCCAATATAGTTGTTGGAATAATAAGATTTCTTTTTATAACACTTAAAAAGGGAATAAGGAATGATGTTTGTGGAAAAAAGGGCACTACCACTGTGAATACCCACATTGCCATATAAATAAATACCAACAAAAATAAGCTTTTCCAGACAGAGTTTTTCTTGAAGAGGTATGCATCTATACCAAATCCTGCAAGAATAACGAATGAAAATTGAAAGATGAATAACGTTCTTGCAGGAGAGCTTGTATCCAGAACTGGGATATGGAGAGCTGTGAGGGCTTCTGATAATGGTGTGGGAAGGGCGAAGATTAATGCCAGTCCTGATAACGAAAGAAAAAAATAGATAAGTTTATTTTTTCTTTGATACATACATCCAATGACTGCGAAGACCAGCGCTACTATACCAAAATAACCCATAAACTCTGCATAATTACCTTTCCAAAGATTGCCAACTGCCGGATTTCCAAAGAAATCAGGCGCAAAAATAGTAAGAAGATGAGAAAAAGGGAGCTGAAAGCGGTGAAATATTTCCAAGGATTCCGGGACATTCCTGGCGGATAATTGTAAGAGTTCTAGGCTCGGCAAAATTTGTATAGCCGTGATTCCAAGCGCAAGTATAATAAACCACGAACCGGATATGAAGGTTTTGAGATTTTTTGCATAATTATTTTTTGTGGAAAATGTACAAAATATATAGTATGAAAGTGTTGTTAAGGCTACATATGTTGTTGTTTGGATGTGTCCAGCAAAAACAGAACATGCTAGGGCAAGAGAGGATACGACAAGAAATTTAGGGGAGTTGTCTTTGAAATATTTTGTAATGCCAAATAGGGCAAGAGGCAGCCATAACGCGCTATGACCGACAACTCCCCATTCAAACCATGTCGCCATATATCCAATAAAACCAAATGACAAACCGCAAAATAGTGCCGCGTATTTAGACAGCGAAAGCGATCTTACAAAAAGATACATAAAAATAAATGCCAATATTGGTTGGGAAAGAATATAAATTATCCAGGCCACTTTACTTTCAAGGATGAAAAACAAAATATTAAGAGGATAAAAAACAGCGCTTTGTATATTGGCAAGAAGAGGGTAACCCGAGAACGCATACGGATTCCATAGTGGGATTTGGCCGCTTTTAAATATTTCCACAGCCAGATCGCGCCAGGGGAAAAGTTGACGAACTACGTCTGCTGCAATAAATTCCTTATGATTTACCCAGGAGGAATATCCTATCCAGCCACCGGAACTATAAGGAAAAAACCACGAAACAAGTAAATCGCCAGGGAATGGGAATAAGCCAAAAAATATTTTATGGAAAATTCCAAAAAATATTAACAAAAATACAAGGAATGGCCAAAATGTTTTAAGGTGTTTGGACATCTATTTTGTAGTATAATTTATATTACAGGGATTGTCTAATACAAATCCTTGTCAGAGATGAGTTATTTAGTTAGTATTATTATCCCAAATTATAACGGCGAAGAGATATTGAAAAAAAATTTGCCAAAAGTTTTCGATTCAATATTGCTGTATAAAGATGGAGAAGTTGAAGTTATAGTTACCGATGATTGTTCGGTAGATAATTCTATAAATGTACTCGAAAGTCTAGGGGCTAAAATACATTCTTCGTATCCTACTATAAAATTCAAGATAATTAAAAACGATAAAAATCTTGGTTTTGCTTCAAATATTAATCAGGGGGTAAGTAGCGCGAACGGAGATATACTAGTCCTATTAAATACAGACGTTTTTCCTAAAAATGACTTTTTGAATCCTCTTCTCAAGCATTTTGCAGACCCAAGTGTTTTTGCGGTGGGATGTATGGATGAGAGCTTAGAAAACGGCAGAATGATTTTGCGAGGCAGAGGTGTTGGTTTGTGGAAAAGGGGTTTTTTTATTCATTCACGCGGAGAGGTTAATCGCACAAATACACTTTGGGTAAATGGAGGAAGCGGAGCATTTAGAAAAAGTATTTGGGAAAAACTTGGAGGATTTGATAGTCTTTACAATCCGTTTTATTGGGAAGATATAGACTTGTCCTATAGAGCTCTTAAGTCCGGATACAAAATTGCTTTTGAGCCCAAGAGCATAGTTTTTCACGAACACGAAAAAGGCATCATTAAGAGAAAATTTTCCTCCTCGAAGATTAAAAGTATTGCCTATAGAAATCAATTCATATTTGTATGGAAAAATGCAACTGATCTAGACCTACAGTTTTTACACCTATTTTGGTTACCATACCATTTTTTAAAAGCAATAATTAGGGGAGATTTGATTTTTCTTGTCGGTTTTTGTTTGGCTTTTTTACGATTGCCCCAAGTGATACGAGAAAGGAATCGCGCGCGAAAATATTTTAAAAAATCTGATCAAGAAATAGTAAAAGACTTCATTTAATGAGAGAAAAGGAAAGAAATTATATAGATATTGCTGCATATATTTTAATTTCTTCTTTTACGTTAGCTGGAATTATTGTGTCTGTAGGCCGTTTTTGGCAGTATGATATTTTTTATTATGATTTTGGGATATTTGATAGGGCAATATGGCAACTGTCAAAATTCCAAGCGCCTATAGTTGATCACCTTATCGTCGGTGGGAAATGGATTTTCGCAGATCATTTTAGTCCAAGCATTTTTTTATTGTCGCCGTTTTATTGGCTAACTACCAGAAGCGAGATGCTTCTTGTTGTGCAGGCAATAGTTGTTGGGCTAAGCGGGATAGTATTATATAGTATTGGTAAACATGTCTTAGAAAATAAATTCTTAGCTTTAGGTATTTTGGTCTGTTATTTTCTTTTCTTAGGTTTACAAAATGCAGTTATTACCGATTTTCACGAACTTACAGTTGCTACCCTTCCTCTTATGTTCACATTTTGGGCAATATTAAAGAAAAAATTAAAATTATATTTATTATTTTTAATAATTACTTTGGGTTTTAAGGAATCACTTTTTGCAACAGGTATTGGCATAGGCGCAGCCTTATTTTTTTTAAATAAAAAATGGCGGCATATTGCTTTTCTTACCATTGTCATATCCATTGTATGGGGAATTGTAAGTATTAAGTTTATTATCCCAGCGTTTTCTAATGGCATATATATTTATGCCCCTACATTGCCAGATGGTATTTTAAGTAAAGTCAGTGCCTTAGTGGATAATCCGATTAAAGTAAAAACGCTTTTCTATAGCTTTCTAAGTTTTGGTTTTCTGCCAATTTTTTCTCCTACTTTTTGGCCTCTTATCGTTCAAGATTATGCGTTGCGCTTCCTGCCGGCGGGGTTGGGTAATACTCGATGGGATTTAGGATTTCACTATAACTCCCAGAGCGCTGTTATTTTGGCCATGGCATCTGTTTTTGGGTTACATAATTTAATGAGAATAAAGCGGTTTTCGAAGTTTATACCTTTTTTAGGAATAATTCTTATAATTAATGCTTTTATTTTGTACCGCTTTATCCTGCACGGACCATTTGCTCTTGCGTATAATCCGGCTTTTTATAGACATACCAAAGACTTAGTTTTTTTAAATGATTTGATAAGAAAAATCCCAGCGAATTCTTCCGTAATGACACATAATAATTTAGCGGTACGTTTTACTCATCAACAAGTTTGGTTATTAAGATCAAATTACGAAATGTACAAACCAGACTACATATTGATAGATAATAGAGCGGGTCAGAATCCAAATGATTTTTTCGCTAGTCCAAACAACGTTGGTGATATAATTGAAAGCATAAGAAAAGACTCTAATTATAAGTTGATATATAATACTCAAGAACAGTTTATATTTAAAAGAGTAAGTAAATTGAATAAATAGCTAAATGGAATGAAATTATCAATAATTATTCCTGTTTTTAACGAAGAAAAAACGATCTCGGAAATACTTAATAGGGTATACGAGGTTAAAATTCCCCATGTCGAAAAACAAATTATAGTAGTCAACGATGGCTCAAAAGATGGAACTCAGAAAGAAATCAATAGTTCGCCTGTTGTTTCAAAAATAAAAGTTATTGTTCATTCTAAAAACCAAGGGAAAGGAGCAGCTGTCAGAACAGGAATTAAGAATGCGGCAGGAGATTATATTATTATTCAGGATGCCGATTTGGAATATAATCCAAAAGACATAGAAAAGCTTGTAAGACCTATTTTGGAAGGAAAGAGTAAAATAGTTTATGGTACTCGTCTTAAGAGATTGCCAAGTTTCTCTAAAGAAGAAAGAACTCCTCAATTCTTATTGCATTATGCAGGCAATAAATTTTTAAGCTTGTTAACGAGCATTCTATATGGACAATGGATTACAGATATGGAGACATGCTACAAGCTCTTTTCAGTAAAAGCGGTTGAGGAAATGAAATTAAATGCTAAAGGATTTGAATTTGAGCCAGAGATTACAGCTAAATTGTTAAAGAAAGGATACAAGATTCTAGAAATTCCCATAACAACAATTCCTAGGGGATATAATCAGGGTAAAAAACTCAACGCCATACGAGATGGCACAATTGCGTTATGGACTTTGATAAAATATCGGTTTGTAAGTTAGAAATCTTATGCAAAATAAAATAAGTAAGGATCGGTTATTTTTATTTGCGTTTTCTTTTATCTCTGTCCTGTCAGTTTTTCTTCGTTTTTACAACTATTCCAACAGATGGACGTTAGCGGTGGATCAAGCCTCTTTTGTGCTTCTTACCCGCTATGCTTTATTTAATCACAAAATTCCTCTTTTGGGACAATTTACTTCTGCTGGGCCATTTCAGGCTGGAGGAGAATGGTATTGGCTTCTGATGAGTTTTCAATCTTTCTATCCCAATTCACTCATCACGCCGTGGGTTGGAATAACTGTTCTTTACGTTATCTTTGTAATGGTAATAATGCTTGTCGCAAAAGAATTAGCAGGGAAAAAATTTGCAATAATAGTTGGTTTGTTAGCAACAGTTTCTACATCGCAAATTTCCCAGGGCGTCAATCTTACCAACCAATCTCCGCTCCCATTAATTGCGTTACTTGCTTTGTGGTTTGCTCTAAAATATCTCAAGAAGAAGCAAGGAATCTACTTATTCCTATTGAGCATACTTTCCGGACTCGCGCCAACCTTTCACACTCAAGGATTTATGTTAATTCCTTTTGTTTTTATTGTTCTTATTTTTTCCGGAATTCCAACGTTTAAAAAATTAGCAATTATTTCTTTTGGTCTTTTTCTTCCATGGTTACCCATATTTATCGCTGATTCTAACAATCATTTTTTAAATACACAAAATATGATCAGATATTATCTGCACGATCAATATAAAATTTCTCTTGATGTGCTTGACAGAAGATGGTTGACTTATGCAGGTATTTTTTGGCCAAAGGCATGGTCTTATATTATAGGAGGAAATATAGCAATTGGGTATATCATTCCAGTACTATTAATAGTTTTTGGCGCCATAAATGCTTACAAAAAACGTATTTCCAGAGAATGGTATCTTATAATTTTTTCATTTCTTGCAATGCTGATAGTGATTCGCTATGCAAGAGTTCCCTTGCATGATAGTTATTTTCTCATACCGCATCCGTTTATTTTTCTTTTAACAGGGTGGGTTATTTTAAATTGCTTAAAAATAAGTCGTATTTTTGGAACATTACTGTTCTTAGCTATCGTTACGTTTAGCTTTATTATAGATATTAAATATATTGTAAGCGAAACAAATAACTCGGCTATACGGGCAGAAAAAAATAGAAACATTCTTATTGAGCATTATCTAAATGCAAAATTCGCAGTTTATGATTATAAATTTCAAACTCCAGCCATAAGCCAGCCTTTAACGTTATTTCTTGACGAAAAAA
>Ga0209515_10002883_pt1 | contig 25430 bp, 35 predicted proteins | sample Subgroupgradi54m_FD_187454 | JGI IMG/M metagenome (GOLD analysis project Ga0209515, IMG submission 187454) | Subsurface groundwater microbial communities from S. Glens Falls, New York, USA - GMW60B uncontaminated upgradient, 5.4 m (SPAdes)... ... | reverse complement strand
TAAAATCGAATTGCGAGAATTTGCCGCCAAAGAAAAACTTGAAATTGTCATCCTCCATCGCTAAAGCTACGAAAGGACAAGTCGGTGCGGCTCCCTCCTTCGCCAAGGCTTCGGCGGGCAGGCCGCTGCCTTTCGGAATTTTCGCGGGGGACTTCCTCGCCGCCGCAGGCGGCGAAATGCGTTCGGACTAATTCAAGAATACTGCACCACTTCGCTTTGAGTACAAAGTTTTGCGGTGCAAGCACAGAAGATCAACTTGAAGAAAGCGCTCTAAACCTATAAGCTAAAGAGGTCGGCCGTTGGCACGAAGAAGTTTGTCTTTGACCTAACGAAGTCGGCCTAGTCGCCAAGTAGTAAGGCAAGGGTCTGCAAAACCCTTACACGCGGGTGCGATTCCCGCCTAGGCCTCTGGTATCTTAAAATATTGCTCGGGTGGTGGAATGGTATACACGAAGGACTTAAAATCCTTTGCCTCACGGCTTGTGGGTTCGAGTCCCACCCCGAGCACCTTGTAGTTTAAGCCGGAGTAGCTTAGCTGGTATCTGCCCGCCATCGCCTTAGCCCCTTTAGTTCAGTGGTAGAACAATGGTATCGTAAACCATGAACGAGAGTTCGATTCTCTCAGGGGCTCAGGCGTAGGCAGGCGGGAAGCAATGCTTTCGTAAAGCAGAGACCGCGAGTTCAACTCTCGCCTCCGGCTCCTTGACATTTGTGCTCGCTTTTGCTAGGCTAGCAGGGTAGGCAATGACTCGTTTGTTTCGAGAGCTTCCAAGCTTTGAGACGTGAGAATTGCTTAGAGGTCGTTTTATAAGCTTGAAAGCAAAAAAGAAATGAAGAAATTGTATGTAGGAAACCTTCCTTACACAGTGGGTGACACTGATCTTAAGGATATGTTTTCTAAAGTCGGGGAAGTCGCTTCTGCTGTCGTTATCATGGACAGAATGAGCCACACTCCTCGTTCAAAGGGATTTGGTTTCGTGGAAATGACAAATGATGCCGAGGCCGATGCCGCCATAGAAATGTGGAATGGCAAGGATCTTGAAGGCAGAAGTTTGACAGTGAACGAAGCTCGTCCTCGCGAAGAGCGCCCTATGGGCGGCGGTAACAGGAGATAATATTATCTCTAACAAAAAATTCCTCGAGTAAAATCGGGGGATTTTTTGTTATACTGGAAAACATGAAGAAGATTTTAATTTTGTCTGTGGTTTGCGCTTTGTTGCTTGCGCTCCTTTCTCTTTTGACACCCAAAAAAACAATCAAGTCTATTCAAGTCGGCAATACGATCCTAAATAAAATTGAAATTGCCGATACGAATGTAAAGAGAGAGCAAGGACTTTCTGGTCGGAGTTCCATAGAATCAAATTACGGCATGCTTTTTATCTTTGACACTCCGGCTCGATACTCTTTCTGGATGAAAGATATGAATTTTCCTATAGATATAATCTGGCTTGACGCGAACTTAAAAGTAGTTGGCCTAAAAAAGGAAGCTAAACCCGAATCTTACCCGCAAGCGTTCACTCCGGAAGAGAACGCCCTCTATGTCTTAGAAGTTTTCTCTGGTTTCATTCAGAAAGAAAATCTCAAAATAGGGGATCATCTGAAATTCAGAAAATAAAGGGTTAGGGAGGGCGCTATCTTATATCCGTACGATCCAAAATTTTAAATCCGTCTAAGATAGCTTCGCAAAGGAAATCTTCCAATTGGCCATGATCCTCTTTTGTCTGAGCTTTATAAAGATAGGTGTAATAAAGCTGTTTTTGTTCCTGACGAATGATTGCGGGAGTAAAATTTGCATTAAGCAGCATAGCGTTCATAAGCAAGCGGCCGACTCGGCCGTTACCGTCTCCAAATGGATGGATCTGCTCAAATTTACTATGAACACTGGCAGATAAGGCGACGATGTCGCCATTCTTTAGAGCGGCTCTATTCATCACATCCCCCATCAATTTATGAATACTCATATGGTTTGCGGTCGGCAAATTAACGCCGGTAATTCTAACGCCGTGATCACGATAAATGCCGGCATCCGCTCGGACGCCGTTCATAAGAATGCTGTGGAGCTTCTGGACCAAACTTTCGTCTAGCTTTTCTTTTTTGGAAATATGATCAAATAAATAATTTAAAGCCGTTTGGTGATTTTTGGCTTCCAATTGCTCGGTTAGACTTTTGTTTGATAACGCCGCATTATCAAAAAGAATGGCCGCTGTATCCCGTTCAGAAAGCGTACTACCTTCAATGCTATTGCTATGATAGGTGAGCTTTAAAACAAATTGGTCGCGAATGTCAGGATTATCCAAAATTTCTCTAACAACATTTTTGTGTTCCGAAGATTTTTGCTGTAAAACTTGCTTCTTCTTGTCGAGCTTTCCGGCAGGAATTATTTTCTCTCCAGTTACTTCTAGAAAAAGCTCATCAATAGCTACCAGCATTTTTGGCCTCGGATTTGATTTACCGGTCCACCAACTATTGAACGCGGCAAAAGATACTCCGAATTTTTCGGCCAACTTGGTTTGAGTCAGACTTAGCCTTTTTCGGATAACCTCCAGTTTTTGGCGAGTGGTCATGGGTGTGTATTAACTTTATAAAGTTACGGCCATTTTACCAAACTTTATAAAGTTAGGCAAATACGCCAAAAAAGCCTTATTTTGTTTTGGGAAATTTTTTAGTGAATTTTTGGAAAAATTGGAGATCATTTGAAATTCAAAAAATAAAGCCCCTGAGGCGGCTTCGGTGCGAGGTTTTTGGGGGGAGGTCTTTACAAATTTTTGCGACTGTTTTTAAAATCGGTATCCACAAATTTTTTGGTTGGAAAAAGAGTAAAATGAAGGCCTATGAATATTTTCATTACTAAAAGAGACGGCTCGAAGGAGCTTTTTAATGCGGACAAGATCAATCGTTCGATAGAGCGAGCGGCTGCCGGCCTCTCTGACCCGGTCTCGATGGTGGTCCAGGTGGCAACTGACACTCGACTGATGATCTATGATGGTATTTCGACCGAAGAAATGGACCGGGCTACCATCGATGCGGCAGTCCAGAACATAAAAAATGATATTGAGTTTGACAAGGTGGCAACCAGGCTTCTTTTGAAGACAATTTACCGGCGAGTTATTGGAGAGTATGACCTCGATAATCCAGAAGACCTGAAAGAAAAGCACCGGATTGGCTTCTTAGACTTTATTAAGAAGGGAGTAGTTGAAGGAAGACTGCATCCTGATATGCAAGCCAAGTTTGATTTACAGAAGATCGCGGCTGCTTTGAAAATCGAACGAGACGAACTCTTTATTTATTCAGGTCTCGATGGACTGATGCATCGCTATGGTATGAAATCTGTAGAGCAGAAAAATATAGAAACTCCACAGTACCTTTTTATGCGCATAGCTATGGGTCTTTCTTATAACGAAAAAGACCCGACTCTTTGGGCTATCCGCTTTTATAATAAATTATCTAGGCATGAGTATATGTCGGGTGGTTCTACTAATCTTGGTGCTGGTACAGTAAAGCCATCTTTATCTAATTGTTTTCTTCTAGAAATTCATGATGATATGAGTCATATAGCGAAGTCGGTTTCGGACGTGATGCTGCTTTCTAAGGGTTCTGGCGGTCTTGCTGCTTCGGTAACGAAGCTCAGAGCTACCAATTCTCCACTCAAATCAAACTTTGGTGGGGCATCTTCTGGTCCGACTCCTTTTGCCAAGATTATAGATACTGCAATCAGGGCTATTATGCGTGGCGGTAAGAAGAAAGGAGCGCTTTGCTTCTATATGGAAAACTGGCACGCAGATTTTCCTGAATTTTTAGACTGGAAACAAGGTATTGGAGATGATTATGCGAGAATGCGCACTGCAAATACTGCTGTTTTTATGAGTGACGAATTTATGAGGCGAGTTCAGACGGGAGAAGACTGGTATATGTTTGACCCGGCTGAAGCAGGGGAGCTAAACGAGCTTTATGGCAAAAAATTTGCGGAGAAATACAAAGAATATATGGCTCGGGCCGAGCGGGGAGAGTTGCGAATGTATAAAAAGATGCCAGCGAGAGAACAGTTTCGCCAGATTCTCGTTGCGCTTCAAACTACAAGCCACCCGTGGCTCACTTGGAAGGATACGATCAATGTCAGAGCTTTGAACAATAATACCGGCACCATACACATGTCCAATCTCTGCACCGAAATCTGCCTGCCGCAGGACAAAGATAATGTGGCGGTCTGCAATCTCATTTCTGTCAATCTGGCGGCTCATATTCAAAACAAAGAAATTATGTGGTCTCGGCTCGAAGAATCAGTGCGGCTTGCAGTCAGACAGCTCGATAACTTGGTTGATATAAACCAACTGCCGATTCCAGAAGCGGTTAAGTCAGATAGAGAGAATCGAGCAATGGGTCTCGGGGTAATGGGTTTTGCAGATACGGTAGAACAGTTGGGTATGGCCTATGATTCCGAATACGCTTATGATTTCGCTGATAAAATATTTGAATTTGTCAGTTATATGGCGATTGATGAGAGCGCTAATCTCGCCGTAGAGCGTGGCGCTTACAAGAATTTTCCAGGCAGTCGCTGGTCGCAGGGAATGGTGCCGTTTGATACCATTAAAGTTCTAGAAGAAGAGCGTGGTCGGCCTCTGACTGTTTCCAAAGAAAGCAAGCATAAAGGCTTAAACTGGGATATTTTGCGCGCCAAAGTGAAGCTCGGTATGCGAAACTCGACTCTCATGGCCATCGCGCCAAATGCAAACATAGGACTGGTCGTTGGCACTACTCCAGGCATTGATGCTCGCTTTGCTCAAATATTTTCCAGGAACAAAATTTCTGGAAAGTATATTGATATTAATAGAAATCTTGTAAAAGACTTAAAGAACATGGGGCTCTGGGAAAAGGTGAGGGAGCAAATTATAGAACACCAGGGTGATATTTCAGAAATTGCAGAAATTCCAGATCATTTGAAAAATATTTATAAGACTGCTTTTACTAATTCTCCGTACGCTTATATCGAGGTAGCGGCGAGAGCCCAGAAGTGGGTCGACCAGTCGATGTCTCGCAATATGTATCTGGAAACTAGGGACATTGACGAAACGATTAAGATCTACAACACCGCTTGGGAAAAGGGGCTGAAGACGACCTACTACTTGCACATGAAGCCTAGGCACACCGCCGAACAATCGACTGTTTCCGTTAACAAAGCAAGTAAGATAGGCAAAACTGGTTTCGCTGCTGTGGCCGGCAAACTCGATTCGGCAGGTTTCTCCGCACCGCTTCAGAAATCTTTCATGGCCGAACCGGCATTGGTTATAACCAAAGCCGAAATAGAAAAGAAAGAAGAACCTCAAAAAGAAAAAGTTGCAGAAGTTTCGGGAATGGTAGATATTAAAGTCCCGGAACCAGTGCAAGTAAATACTCCAAAAAAATACAATGTCATCATGCCGTCGGATCCGGGAGAAGAAAATATCTGCATCGGCTGCGAGTAGCTCATTCAAAGATTAAAAATTTAAAGATTGAAAAATTAAACTCAATCTTTTAATCTTTCCATTATTCAATAATTCAATTTATTTATGCTGTTAGGAAAATCAACACCCTCCGACGTATCTTTACACCCAATTAAATACAAGTGGGCTTATGATCTGTACAGTCAGGCGGTCAGAAATACTTGGTTTCCGCATGAAATAACTTTGAAGGAAGATCTGCAGGATTGGGAAAACATGACCCCGGACGAGAGACATGCGGTGAAATTCTTGATGGCCTTTTTCAATCCGGCCGAACTGATTGTAAACCGTTCGATCGCGCTTGGAGTTTATCCGTATCTCAAATCTCCAGAATGCCATCTCTATCTTGCGAAGCAAATGTGGGAGGAGGCCAATCACTGCGTGGCTTTCGAATACGTTTTGGAAACTTTCCCCTTTGATCGGGAGAAAATCTTCGATCTGCATCTCGAAGTGCCGTCTATGCAAGCCAAAGAGGATTACATTCGCAGATATATGACCCGAATGACCGAAGAAACGCTTGATATCATGAGCGTAGATGGCAAGAAAGACTTTTTAAGAAATTTAGTAGCCACAAATATTGTCATGGAAGGCATCTGGTTCTACTCGGGATTTATGGTGGCACTCTCTTTCCGGCAACGCAACGTCATGCGTAACTTCGGCTCGATGATTAACTGGGTTCTACGTGACGAATCTCTTCACTTACAGTTTGGCATCAATTTGATCCACAATATTCTAGAAGAAAATCCGGAACTTCTGACCGAAGAATTTGCGGCCGAGATCAGAAATATTGTGATCGAAGGAGTGAATCTAGAAATAAATTATAACAGAGATCTTTTTCCGAACGGCATCTTAGGTTTGAACGCTGATTATGTGAACCAATATGTGATGTATGTCACCGACCGTAGGCTGGAAGAATTGGGCCTCCCCAAATATTACAACTCTACCAACCCTGCCAAATGGATGTCCGCCGCGACCGACGTCTACGAACTAGTCAACTTCTTCGAAGCCCAGAACACCTCCTACGAAGTCGACGCTCATGCGCACGGCAAATCTTCTGCTCATGCGGCAGTAGCCACACCGGAGAAAGCAGCAGTGGAATAAATATGTTAGGTAACGATAAATTTACGAAGCGTACTCAGGAAGAAAATACTCCTGAATTCAAGAAGTTTAAGAAAATCTCTGACGAGGACAGAGTACTCGTCAGACTAATAAAAGAACACATATCACCTTCCAAAAATTCAAAAATTTTAGATGTTGGCGGGCGGGAAGGTTATATTAGTTTGCCTTTCGCAAGGCCAGAAAATATCACTATCGTCGATCCTGATCCTGTGCCGAAGGCTCCTCCTGGAATTATTTATATTCAAAAAAATATTCAAGATGTGGATTTGGGCGATCAGAAATTTGATCTGATTATCACGAGTCATGTCTGGGGCGATCTTCAGCGCGAGGAAGTCGCAGAACAAATTATCCATAAACTTTACGACAACCTTGCTTTAGGCGGCTCTTTGTTTTTGTGCTACAACAGCAACACAGGATTCATGACCCCTCTTTCGGAATTCGCAAAAAAGAATCTCAAGCAGATGAGATGGGATTATTTCGATGAGAATTTATTAGAAAGTTTTTCGAATATTAAAAAAATCAATTTTATTACTCCTGTAGCCTACGAATCGTTTGAGGAAATGGGCCGATTTTGCTGGGTTCTTTTCGCAACTGCAGAAGATGATATCTTAGAGACCGCGAAAATCTTCACTCCTTTCCTGAAAGAAAATATAGACAAACCCCAGTTTGATTTGGAGCAAACTCTTGTTATAATTAATCCATGAAAACTATTCGCGTAGCGATTAATGGCGGGGGGAGGATTGGGAGGGCGTTTTTTAAATTGGCGCAGAAGAGACCTGAAGTGGAAGTTGTGGCGATTAATGATTTGGGTGATATTGATAACATTGCCTATCTTTTGAAATACGATACGGCTTATGGTGCGGCGCACTTTCCGGTTAAGGTCAGTGAAGATAAAAAGAAAATTATTGTTGATGGCAAAGAAGTGCTCTTTCTTTCGGAAAAAGACCCCAAGGAGCTTTCTTGGGGAAGTTTGAATATTGATGTGGTGGTGGAGTCATCGGGGGCGTTTACGAGCTATGAGAAATCCAGAGCCCATATTACAGCAGGAGCGAAACGGGTAGTGATCACGGCGCCGGTGAAAGAAGAACCGAAGGACGGGAGCGAGGCCACGGTACTCATGGGCATCAATGACGAAAAATTGAAAACCTGCCAGATTAGTTCCAATGCTTCCTGCACCACTAACGCCGGTGCGCCACTTATCCACATTTTGCATGAAGCGTTGGGGATTGAGAAAGCGCTTTTGAATACGACGCACGGCTATACGGCCAGTCAATCTATTGTCGACGGCCCGAGCAAGAAGGATTGGAAGGAAGGAAGAGCGGCGGCGCAAAATATAGTGCCCACTTCGACCGGCGCCGCGATCGCGGTCACCAAGGCCATTCCAGATTTGGCAGGCAAGTTTGACGGCATCTCCATGCGAGTGCCGGTAATTGCCGGGTCTATCGCTGATATTACTTTTGTTTCCAAAAGAGATACTACTGTGGAAGAAGTAAATAATATTTTAAAAAAGGCCGCTGCCGATCCCAAGTGGGCTGGCATCTTTACAGTTACTGAAGACCCTATAGTTTCTTCCGACATTATCGGCTCGCTTTACGGCTCCATTGCCGACCTGGGGCTCACTGGCGTTGTCGGCGGCAACCTAGTCAACGTTTTCGCCTGGTACGACAATGAAATGGGATATACGAATACTTTATTGTTGCATGTGCTTAAAATAGGCGAGTATCTGTAGAGATAGTTTATGTTATTTAAAAAGAAACAAAACTACGCATTCATTGATGGACAGAATTTATATTTGGGAGCAAAAGATGCTGGAATAGATTTAAATTATAAAAAATTCCGCGTCTACTTAAAAGAAAAATATGGAGTAGACAAAGCTTATCTATTCATAGGATATCTACCAGATAATAGAGAGCTTTATGATTCTCTTCAGGAGAGCGGGTTTCTATTAAAGTTCAAACCTGTATTACCGGCTCGTACTGGTACTAAACAAAAAGGCGATGTTGATGCAGACTTGGCTTTCAGTATTATGAGATATTACAAAGAATACGAAAAAGCCGTTTTGGTTACTAGCGATGGTGACTTCGATACAGTAACAAAATATTTAAAGAAAAAACAGAAACTTGAAGCTGTTATTAGTCCAGCCAAGAAAAAATCTTCGATCCTTCTTCAAAGAGCAGCCGGAGAGACTATGCAATATCTTGAGGATGTGGGAGAGAAAATATTGGGCGCAGAAAAAACTAGTTCAGAAAGTGACAAACCCGTTTAAATTTAATAAAAAAGCACCACCAAGGGACGGAACCCAGAGCAGTGCTTTTTCGTGGTAATGTCACAAGTGTACACAAACTAATATGAAAGTCAAATGAAGAGTGGATAAGAAAAAACATGTGTATACAAAAGTAGGGAAATTTGAGAGAATGGGAGTTATGGAAGAAGAACCAAAATCACGACAAAATATCGAGGTCAATTCGGAAAGAATTAGCAATCTAAATAAAGCACTCGGATTTCTTGATGAAAAAAGTGGCATACATATAGGAAATGCTATATATGAACTAGAAAAAGCCGCTATGGTGGATTTAATTCCCAATCTCGTAAGAGTAGAACTTGATTATTTCTTGAAGATTTTATTAAAACACGGAGAAAATTCAGATACTTTTGCTTATGCTACTTCGGGTAGTTATGAACACATCGCCGGAAAACTTCCTCGCTATTATGCTAAGGGCATTCTACCAAATGATTACGAATATGCAGAGGTAGGCAATGCATTCTTAGGTATAATGGCGGCAACGAAAGTAGATGAAGGTCACTTTCCGCAAGCAAGATACTGGTATGAACGCGCTGGCATGACAGAAAAGGCCGAAGAGTTTAAAGAATTTGAACCTGAAGCATTGGCATTTGATGATGTTTCAAGACCATATAAAGGTTGGCCAAGAATGCAAGCAGAATTAAAAGAGGCTTCTAAAACTTAAAGATTTCCCTCTTTTGTCTGAGGAGGAAAGAAAGGCTATTATAGCTAATGTAAGAGAGAAAGTAGAAGCGGAACTCGGTTAGTTAGTAAAACACGTACTTGCGATAGGAAAATATTTGTAAAAATGGTATAATGCTCCCATGAAAAATATTGACGAGGAGAGCAAAAATCGAAAAGGCTGACTACCTGAATGCTATGCAACGCAGCCCAGTAAACGCTCTTGAAATTCGGGAGCTTTTGCGCACTGCTTTGACCGGAGAAATTCACGACCGCGAAGTTTTCATGAATGGCATCGAGCAATCGTATTATTACGAGGAAGAAGATTTTTATAAATAAGATGAAATATTTCAAAATTACTAAATGGTCTATAATTGCAACAATTTTATTTTTTCTAGTTTTTCCTGTAGACTATAAAACTTTAAGTTTTTCTCCTAGCTCATTTGGAAGTATTGTTATGTTAAAAAATTTTTACTCGTTATTACTACCAATACTTACGCATCCAACAGAATGGTTCACTGAATCATTCCAAAATTCGGCTGCTTTAATGTTCCTCGGCTTAATTGTAAATTTATTTGCAATTCTAATAATTGGAGCCATCTCATTTATAATTGTTCACTCAATTTTTGCCTCACTAAGATTTATTAAAGAAAAAGTAATGTAAAAATTTACTTTGTATTCCTCCAATCTTTGCTAGAAATTCCAGCTTGGCGCAAAATTTCTGATAATTTTTTCAAGAACTTTTTTAAAGGAATGCTTCTAGGCATAAGAAACTTTTCTATTTAGAAAAGAACCTAAAGTGAGGCCGGGTATTGGGTCTCCATGTCTTATCTTTATTATCAGCCATTCTTCAAGCACTTCTTTCATCTCTTCTTTGCATTTATTAAGAGTTTTAGCGTTAGCCCAAACACCCCGGAGGCCTTTTATGTCTCCCCAGTAGGTGCCGTCTCCAATTTTCTTATACTTAGCCTTTTTTAGGCTTGCTGCTATAAAGTTTGAAATCATGTTTGTATTATATCACAAAGGGTAATAAAATAAGAATATGAAGATTTATTTTGCGTCAGATCATGCGGGGTTTGAGATGAAGAGGGAACTAATTCCTTTTGTGGAGAACCTGGGCTACGAAGTGGAAGATTGCGGGCCTTTTAAGTTTGAAAAGCAGGACGATTACCCGGAATTTATTAAGCAAGCGGCCTTTAGTGTCAGCACCGATCCGGAACATTCTAAGGCCATAGTGCTCGGGATGACCGGCCAGGGGGAAGATATGGTAGCCGACAAATTTCCCCATGTTCGATCGGCTGAATATTATGAAGAAAATCTAGAAATCATAAAATTATCGAGAGAACATAATGACGCAAATGTGCTCTCTCTGGGGGCCAAATTTCTCACTCTCGAGCAAGCGAAGGAAGCAGTCAAGCTCTGGCTCGAGACGCCTTTCTCGGGGGAAGAAAGGCATAAGAGAAGAATAGAAGAAATAGAAAATCTTTAACTATTTATATGATTGAAATTATTCCAGCAGTAATTCCGAAAGATTTTGATGAAATCAAAGAAAAATTCTCAAAAGTTTTAGGTTTAGCAAAAAAAGTGCAGATCGATATCGTGGACGGGGATTATGCGCCAAATCGCACTTGGCCTTTTAATCCGGGACAAAACGTTACAAAATTGCTATTTAAAGACGATTTTATTTTGGAAATCGATATGTTGGTCAGAAATCCGACAAAATACATTCCGGATTTAATAAAAGCTGGAGCCAGAAGTTTCGTCATCCAGATTGATTCTTGTCCGAATCTGGAAGAATGCATCGATCTGGTGAAAAGTTCTGGCTGTTTTGTGGGGCTAGGAGTCAAGCCTTCTATCGGTCTCGACTTGGCGGAAAATTTATTTAGCAAACTCGACTTCCTCGAATTTATGGGCAATGACAAGGTGGGTTATAGTGGAGTCGAACTTGACTTGTCTGTTCTAGAAAAAATAAGAGAATTTAGATCGCATTCAGATCTGCCGATCCAGATAGATATTGGTGTAAATTTCGACACTGCGAGCTCGCTTATCCAAGCTGGCGCCACTGGACTTGTCTCTGGTTCTGCCGTTTTCACTGGAGATGATATTGAAGAAAATATAAAAAGATTGCAGTTAATTGACACTTCTCTATGACGGCTATACACTGTATATACATATGACTACCAAATTACAAAAATGGGGCAACAGCCTGGGAGTGAGGTTACCAAAGGAGGTAGTGAAAAAAGCTAAGTTGAAAGACGGCAAGACTGTTTCTATAAAAAATATGGGAAATTCGATTGTTATTACGGCTTACTCAAAAAAAGAAACATTAGATGACTTGCTTTCTAAAATAACGCCAGAAAACATTCATGCAGAAATCGATTGGGGAGGCGCTGTAGGCAATGAAATATGGTAAGTAATTACACTCCAAATAAAGGTGATATAGTTTGGATATCTCTTGGTCCGACACTAGGGCATGAACAAAGAGGGAGAAGGCCAGCCCTCGTGCTATCTCCAAGAAGTTATAATGGATTGGTCGGACTATCTATCATCTGTCCTTTAACGAATATTTCTAAGGGTTATCCTTACGAAGTTTCAGTGGGTGGTAAGGGTGTTATTCTTACCGATCAAGTTCGATCTGTAGCATGGAAGGAGAGAAAAATCGAATATGTCGCATCACTACCGGCAAATGTTCTTAATGATGTGTTTGATAAACTAAAAACTCTCCTAGAAATCTAGTATAATAACCTCATGCCTCCAGAACCCCAAAATTCTCCCAAACTTTCTCCTCCTGTTTTCATCTGGATTCTAATTCTAGTTGCCGCTCTCATCGGCTCTCTCCAAATCTGGCAAGCTTCACTGCAAAAAGTTGTAGAAGTATCGAAACCTTTGGAAACTATTACTTCAGCTGATCAATTTGCTGGTTGGAAAACTTATAGAAATAAGGAATATGGGTTTGAGATTAGTTATCTAAAAAATATAGAAAATGCCACTTCAACATATTTTGAAAAAGATAAATATTTTCTTTTGACTATACGAGGAAATAAGATTGGTCAGAGCAATCAAATTCTCGTTTATGTTTTTAATAACCCTCAGAATTTAAGTTTAAAAAAATGGTGGCAGAATGAGAAGATAACCAATAGTTTTCTATGTGAGGAGAGTACAGAAATCGAATTTTACGGTCAAATGTCATTGAAAAGTTGTGAAGGTGATGAGGGGGTCGTAGATGATGTTTATTACATTAAAAACGGAAATTATATATACAAGATATCAATAGAAATATCAGATACTAAAATCATGTCCACTTTTAAATTCATTTCAACTTCGACAAGCACAGGCGTTCTTTCTTACAAAAGCGGAATAAGAGGCATGGTCACTATCGGACCGACGTGTCCGGTGATGAGAGAGCCGCCGGATCCGCAATGCGCTGATAAACCATATCAGGCGAGTTTGAGAATAAAGAATCAAGCAGGAAAAGTAGTGATTGAAGTGAAAACAAACAAAGACGGCACATTTAAATTTGATCTGCCTCCAGGCCAATACACCATAGAAAATGCCGCAGGTGGCGTGATGCCTAGCCTTTCTCCGGTAACCGTAACTGTGGGTCAAAATGGGTATCAAGAAGTTAACTTACAGTTCGATAGCGGGATCAGGTAGCAACTTTAAGACCCTTTTTCTGAATTTTTAGGTTTGTATAAAAAGGTAACCAATAATGCCACTATAATTACTATTACTGATATTATGTTTAAAATTGTTTGAGCCATGTTATTTGTGCTTCATTACATATATATAAACGCTCATTGCAAATATTATTGTTAGAACAAAGAATAATTGTAAATAATTTATCATTTTTTCTTTTTTAAGATTTTTAAACCCCACCAAAAACAAAGTAAAAAAACAATAAAACCTAACAGAAAAGTCCAGACATTAAATTGACTATCAGGTATAAACAATGGTATTACTGTAGCCCCAAATATCAATTTAGCAATATCCAGTAGAAACGATGACACCTTTCTGATTTGTATCTCCGACAAATTCTTCACAACCATAGTATAACATAACAGTTTTAGATGAAAATAAGGTGTATAATAATGACATGCCTCCAGAACCCCAAATCCAACCCAAAAAAATCTCTCCTCCTATTTTCATCTGGATTCTTCTGATTGTCGCCGCTCTCATCGGCTCTTTTCAAATCTATAGACCTCTTAATATTCCATTACCAGGTCGGGGTATGGATATAAATGAAATTCACAGAAAAAATATAGAAAATTATTGGAAAACCTACAAAAATAAAGAATATGGAGTTGAATTTAAATACCCAGAGTATTGGTACGTTTTAGGTGGAACAAAACAAGTCCCGATAATTATTTCAAGTACTGGAAAACCAGCTCTCCAGGGAGAGTTAGGAGAAGAAATAATAATTTATCAAGATCAAAGTTATGAAATAGGTACTTATGAGCGTAGAGATATTATTGATGATATCCTCTCCACTTTTAAATTTATTTCAACTTCGACTGAGAATAAGATTTAGGAAAACATGTTTTACACTTATGTTTTGAAAAGTGAAAAATTTGACGAAACTTATGTTGGTCAAACTTCCGATCTAAAAAGAAGATTCAGCGAGCATAATCGAGGCATAACTCCATCTACAAAAAGATACAAGCCATGGAAGCTCATATATTATGAAGCTTGTTTAGATGAAGTAGATTCTAAGCGTAGAGAAGGCTATTTTAAAACTACACAAGGAAGAAGAGCATTAAGATTAAGGCTGAAAGAGTTCTTTAAAAGAGCATAGTTGTAAAAAACATGGATCCCGTAGTAGAAAATGGCATTAAAAAGTGCGATAATATAATATAAATCGATAAACATGGTCGAAGTAACAAAATTAACTATAAAAGAAATGCTCAGCTCTTTTTAGAGCAATGCCATTTTTCACTAACGGGATGGAAGTTTTATCAGACGACAAAATTGAGTTTTTGAGGGAGAAGGCAAATGATATTAGGTTGTCACTTATTGAGATGCTCGTGGAGGCGAAGAGTGGGCACAGCGCAGGGCCGCTCGGGATGGCTGATATTTTTACGGCTCTTTATTTTCAGATATTGAAACACGATCCGAAAAAGCCGAATTGGGAAGAAAGAGATCGGGTGATTTTGTCGAACGGGCATATTTGCCCGGTGTTTTATAGCACACTTGCGCACGCGGGGTATTTGCCGGTTTCAGAACTTAAAACTTTAAGAAAATTTGGCACTAGATTGCAAGGGCACCCGCATCGGGAATATCTACCTCTTCTCGAGAATTCTTCTGGACCTTTGGGAAGCGGTCTCTCGCAGGCTGTAGGGATGGCGCTCGCGGACAAGATGGACCGGGGAGTAAGTTCGGCTCGCCAGTTTTACGCGCTTTTGAGCGATGGGGAATTGGAGGAGGGCAATAGCTGGGAAGCGATTATGCTTGCGGGCAAACAAAAACTGCAAAATCTGACTGCAATTGTTGATCGCAATAATATTCAGATTGATGGTTTTACCGAAGATGTTATGCCGCTTGAGCCTCTGGCCGACAAATGGCGCGCATTCAACTGGCATGTGCAGGAAATCGACGGGCACAACTTCGAAGAAATTGTTGCTGCGGTGGGGCATGCGCATGCGGTTTATGAAAAGCCGAGTGTCTTGATTGCGCACACTATCCCCGGCAAAGGCGTCTCCTACATGGAGCGCGATTATAAATGGCACGGCACGCCGCCCGGCATTTCGGACATGCCCGGCGAGCCGCCAAAATCTGAGCAAGCTCGGATTGCGATTAAAGAATTGCGCACTTTGTATGGCAAAATAAAAAGCGAACATGAATAAAATAAATAAAATTAATTTTGGTTTACTTAGCGTTCTTGTGGGACTGTTAACATGGTTTAATTATATTATGCAGATAAAAAATGGCTCAGATTTATTTTCTATACCGTTATTATTAACTTTTATACCCACTATATTTTTTGGTGTTATTGGCTTAATAAGAGGGATATTAGGTGATGGAAAGCATATAGTATTATCAATATTTGGCATATTACTTTCATTTCCTATTCTGATTACAGCATTTTATTTCCTTGTCTTCGTAATAGCTTATTTGCCATCATTATTGTTTGGATAAACAACATGATTAATTCTGAATTAAAACTTAATAAAAAGATTTTCGATGAAGATATCGAGCAGGTGCCGATCCGGAATGGATTTGGTGAAGGTTTGATTTTGGCGGGAGATAAAGACAAAAGTGTGGTGGGGCTTTGCGCGGATTTGATTGAGTCGACCAGGATGCAAGGATTTGCGGAGAAATACCCAGAGCGGTTTGTGGAGATTGGTGTCGCGGAGCAGAATTTGGCGACAGTCGCTTCTGGGATGGCCGCCATGGGTAAAATTCCTTTCGTATCGAGCTATGCGATGTTTTCTCCGGGCAGGAATTGGGAGCAGATTAGGACCACTATTTGCTACAACGACCGGGGGGTGATCATCGTCGGTTCGCATGCAGGCATTTCAGTCGGACCAGACGGCGGCACGCATCAAGCGATTGAGGACTTAGCACTCATGCGAGTCTTGCCAAATATGCAGGTCATTTCTCCTTGCGATGCAATCGAAGCGAAAAAGGCGACGCTTGCTCTCGCCAAATCCGGCAAGCCGGGCTATTTGAGATTGGCGCGTGAAAAAACCCCAGTTATTACTACAGAAGAGACGCCGTTTGAGATTGGAAAGGCGAATGTATTTTGGGAAAGTAAAAATCCGCAAGTTTTAATTATTGCGACCGGAGCTCTGGTTTACAAAGCGCTGAAAGTTGCAGAAAAATTGGAGAAAGAAGATAAGAATATTGTAGTTATAAATCTCTCCAGCATCAAGCCGTTTGATAAAGAAACTATTCTCGCTGTAGCGCGGAAAGTTAAGGGGGTTGTGACTGTAGAAGAACATCAGGTAGCTGGAGGCATGGGCAGTGCAGTCGCAGAATTTCTAGCAGAAAATCACCCGTTGCCAATTGAATTCATCGGCATCCACGACAAATTTGGTCAATCTGGCACACCCGACGAACTTCTAGAGCATTACGGTATGGGGGAAAGTCATATTGAAAAAGCTGTCAGAAAAATAATAAAAAGAACACAATAAGATGGAACACGAAACGTTTTTTACCCTGCTCAAAGACCCCTCTCATTGGGAATTTGAAATATTTCTGATGGTAATTTTTGACGGCTTAATCGGCTTTCTCGTTTGGCCGAGAATCAGTAAATTTCTGACGCATCACAAAACAGATGATGAAAGAATTGCTGATTTGGAGAGGGAAATAGAAAACCTCAAATCAAAAATTTAAATCTTCTGAACCTTATAATTCTCCGGAGCTTTAGCGAGAAATTTCTCAAGTTGTTTGCGAGTGAGCAGTCCTTTCTGCGCGCCGACATATTGGACCACTGACATGGAGTTCACAGGCGCCCAGGTGAGAGCTGTTTCGAGCGGTTTACCGAGAGCGAGCGCGGCAATAAAAGTCGAAGCAAAGGCATCTCCAGCTCCTGTACGCTCATATGGAGGTTTAGGATCGGGGTAAGGAGGCATGAAGAGAAAATCGGTATCATCATAAGTATAAGCGCCTTTAACGCCGTCGGTGAGGACAATAATTTTTGGACCCAACTCCTTTATTTTCTTAATCAAATCTTTTATTTCAATATGTTCAGTGATATTTAGAATACTTTTCGCTTCCTCGATATTACAGAAGAAGACTTCTGTTTGATCATAAATACCTCTCAATTTCTCATATCCCCATTTGAGCTGGAAAATGCCAGGCTGAAAGGCGAGTTTAATTTCGGAATTCTTCTTCAGGTATTCTGCGAGTTCGTTGAAAAGATTTATTGATTTTTCTCCGAGAGAAGTCAGATAAATCCACTTCGGTTTGGGAATATTTGGCAATTTGTAATTAAAATCAGAATGTTTCTGTAGGATGGTTCTGTCGTCTTCGAACCAGAGAATATAGTGATAATTGGTGGCTTTGTCAGGATTTATTTTTACGAAATTTGTGATCACCCCATCTTTTTTGAGTGAATCTAGGCAGGCTTCGCCGTTTTTGTCTTTACCAACATTTGCTACTAAAGCAGAGGAAAGGCCGAGCCGGGCGGCAGAGACTGAAGCATTAGCGGCATTTCCAACGGCTGGAATTTCCTCGGCAAACTCAAAAGGAATTTTCGCGCCGAAGTCCATGCAGATTTTGCAATTTTCTTTGTTGATGTCGCAGTTAACACTCGCATCTTTCAGTCGGATGAAGGCGTCAATAGTAGTTTCGCCTATTGCGACGAATTCGGGCCGAAGGCCTTGGAATAATTTCATACTTTCTATTATATGCTAGAATATATTTAATGAAAACCTTAATAGAGTGTATTAAAGAAGCAAAAGAAAAAGTCGTAGCAATCGGCCACTTCAATATATCGAACCTCGAAGGCTTTTGGGCTGTAGTCAATGCTTCTAAAAATTTGAATGTACCAGTTATTATCGGTGTTTCCGAGGGTGAGAGAGATTTTGTCGGTATTGCGCAGATTAAAGCTCTGGTTGATTCGATTAAATCCGAAGGCCTGCCTGTATTTTTGAACGCAGATCATACCTATTCGGTTGAACGAGTGAAGGAAGTCGTCGATGCTGGCTTTGATTCTGTCATTATTGACGAAGCGGACAAAAACTTTGAAGAAAATGTGGCAGTGACAAAAGAAGCAATGTCGTATGCTAAAGATAAAAATCCAGAAATGTTGGTGGAAGCAGAACTCGGTTTTATTGGCAGGTCTTCCAAGTTGCTAGATGAGGTGCCGGACGGAATTAGGAAAACTAGTCCAGAAGAGGCCAAAAAGTTCATTGAAGAAACCAACATAGACCTTTTTGCGCCAGCGGTGGGCAATGTGCACGGTATGGTGAAAGGTGGCGGCGAGCCAAAACTTGATATCGAACTCATCAAGCAAATAAAAGAAGTTGCAAGGATTCCACTAGTCTTGCATGGCGCTTCAGGTAATAAAGACGATGAAATCAGAGAAGCGATTAAAGCTGGCATTTCTGTGATTCATATCAACACCGAACTTCGCCTAGCTTATCGCCAAGGTCTCTTAAAATCTCTCGACGAAAATCGGGACGAAATCGCACCTTATAAATACCTCCGCCCTGCTTTGAGAGAAATGCAGGAAGTAGCGGAGAAAAAGTTGAAGTTGTTTAATAATTTATAATTTTATGAAAAAAATAAATTTTGGTTTAATTTCATTTGTAGGTCCCATTTTAATTTGGGCGATACATCATTATTTGTTTTTCTCTTACATCACAGTGTATGTAACCGTACGTACATATTCAATTATATTTTTTGTATGTGTCGTAATATCATTCATCTTTCATAAAAGTAAAATAGATGTATACCTAGGCATCTTAGGTATATTAGCCAGTTTGTTTTTATGGTTCTCCACACTAACGCCATTTTTTGGATAGGTTAATATAACTCGCCAAAGGATTTTGTGGTCCCGAATACTTTTACATTTTGCAAACTGCGGAAAATTGGAAAAATGGTATGATTAAGAAATGATTTCCACTGAAGAAATAAAAAAGTTGGCGGGACTAGCTCGAATCGAGATTAAGGAAGAAGAACTTGCTGGGCTCGGGAATGATATGGATTCAATTTTGGAATACGTGAGCCAAGTGAAAGAAATTTCGAGTGAGGTAGAAGAGATGATTGAACTGGGAGATAATTTCAATGTTTGGAGAGAAGATAATAATCTAAATGAGCCGGGAAAGTTTAGCAAAGAATTAATTGCTGAATTTCCACACAGGGAAGGTGATTATTTGAAAGTTAAAAAAATACTTTAAATTTTTAATGGAGCTGAATAAACTGACAATAAAAAAGGCGCGGGAACTTTTGGATAAAAAGGAAATTTCGGCTGTGGAATTGGCTGAAAGATATTTGAAAAATATTGAAGCGAAAAATAAAAATTTAAACGCTTACTTAGAAGTTTATGCCGATGTCGTAGCGCAAGCGGAGATGGCACAAGAAATTATCAATAAAGGCGAGAGCAAAGATTTAACTGGCATTCCACTTGCCATCAAGGACAACATTTTAATTAAAGGCCGTAAGGCAAGTTCGGCTTCCAAAATTTTGGAAAATTACACTGCGACTTATACGGCTACGGCCGCGCAGAAAATTATTGATCAAAACGGAGTTTTCCTCGGCAGGACTAACATGGACGAATTCGCTATGGGTGGCTCGACCGAGAATTCAGCCTTTGGAGTAGTGAAAAATCCGTATGATTCAGAAAGAGTGGCTGGCGGTTCCTCCGGCGGATCTGCCGCTGCCGTTGCGGCAGATTTGGCATTGGGAGCACTAGGTTCTGATACTGGGGGATCAATCAGAGAACCGGCAAGTTTCTGTGGCATGGTTGGATTAAAGCCGACCTACGGCGTTGTCTCACGTTTTGGGCTTATGGCAATGGGATCTTCCTTGGACTGCATCGGGCCAATCGGGAAAACAGTCGAAGATGTGGAAATTTTGTTTAATGCGATAAACGGGAAAGATAAAATGGATAGCACAACCTCACCCCTAGCCCCTCCCCTAAATGCAGGGGAGGGGAAAAATAAAATCAAAATTGGGATTCCATATCACATCTTAGAGCAAGGGGGAATTTCAGAAGAGGTGAGAAAAAATTTTGATGAATCAGTCAAGAAACTCGAGCGCTTGGGCTTTAAGACTTTTGATATTCGACTTCCAAACATTGATAAGTCTTTAGCTGTGTATTACATCATCATGCCGGCCGAAGTTTCTTCAAACATAGCGCGATTTGATGGCGTGAAGTTCGGCCTATCGGTAGATGGAGAGAATTTGCTAGAAGTTTATAAAAAAACTCGAGGTGTTGGGTTTGGTCCTGAAGTCAGAAGGCGCATAATTTTGGGCACTTATGTTTTATCTTCAGGTTATTACGACGCATATTACGGCAAAGCGATGGCAGCCAGGAAAATATTTCGCAATGAATTTGCGGAAGCTTTTAAAACGGTTGATGCAATCTTGACGCCGACTACTCCGACTCCTGCTTGGAAAATAGGGGAGAAAACTTTACCACTTGAAAATTATCTGGCCGATATTTTTACAGTCACGGCAAACATAGTCGGCGTGCCTGCTATTTCTATTCCTTCTGGATTTGATAGTAAAAATCTTCCATTAGGAATACAATTTATGGGAGCACACATGAATGAAGAAATTCTATTTAGCATCGGAAAGAAGTTTTTAAATGAAAATTGAAAATTTTATTTTATGGCTGATGAAAAACCAAAAGACAAGGGCGGCTCGCTAAAAAAGCCGGAAGCGCCGGCCACAGATCCGCTAACCGCTATTATCGGCATAATAATTCTTGTAAGTGTTGCAGTCACAATTCTCACGAGTGTCGGCAACTATATCTTAAACAATGGCCTCACTTTCTTCGGCATATCACTTGGAAAAGTCGGATCATCCTTAATAAATAATTTATGGGTATTTAAGATTATTTCTTTTGTAGTTTGTATAGCGGCTTTAATTGGCATCGTTATTCTATCTCGAAAGATTGGAGAAATTTTGGCAGTCGAAAAAGCCAAACTTTTTCCGGATGGCGTTGCTGATCTGAAATTTTCTACTGCCGAAGAAGAAACCGAACTCAAGACGAGATGGAATAAAATTTTGGAAAATTCTATTTCGGACAACGAATCCAGTTGGCGCATTGCCATTATCGAAGCCGATGTTATTTTGGATGATCTTTTGGATAAACTAAATCTTCCAGGAGATACAATCGGCGAAAAGCTGAAAGCGGTGGAGCAGAGCGATTTTCTCTCGATCGAATCTGCCTGGGAAGCGCACAAAGTCCGTAACCAGATTGCGCACGGTGGCTCCGAATTCCACTTAAACCAACGCGAAACGCAACGAGTGATCAAGCTCTACGAACAAGTTTTCAAAGAGTTTTATTTAATCTAAATCTGTGCTATATTACCAGTATTGCGGGGTAGAGTAATAGTAACTCGCGAGGCTCATAACCTTGAAATTTTAGTGCAAATCTAAACCCCGCAACAAGAAAAAATAAAAAGCCGGTGTAGTTCAATGGTAGAACGGGGGACTCATAAGCCTCAAAAAATGGTCCGATTCCATTCACCGGCACCACTAATTTCCCAAAGCGTTTATCGTGCTTGTATAATTGCCAATAAAAGATGGAATCACAAACATAAGCCCGATAAGCGGCAAGACCACTACGGCCAAAGTTATGATCCCGGTCCAAAGAATATATTTCCTAGTTTTCTCCACCGATTCATAAATCGCATTAATCTTGCGATCCATCTCTTCAATTTTTGTTTTTATATCTTGATCCATAAGCCAATTATAACACCTTTATTTTGTCCACAATCTGGTTAGGTAAATGTCCTGTCACGCTTGTATACTATATCTAATATTCCACCAAAATATTTTTCTGATTTTACTCGCGGGTATTTTGATGGAGATGGAAATGTTTGGTGTGGGGTGGTTCACAAGAAAAGAAAGACGCAGACTTCTGTTAATTAGAACAGTTTTTACATCCTGTTCAAGGAATTTTTTGGAAAATATCAAGTTTAGACTCGCAGAAAATAATATTTTTAGAGGTGTCTTAAGTAAGGGAAAAGGGAATTATCATCGTTTAACTTATAGTATTTTTGGTTCTTTAAAATTGTATGATTTTATGTATAATAAGCTTGGTACATCGAAATTATTCCTAAAAAGGAAGAAAGATGTATTTGAGAAGTTTGTGAAGATGCGGCTGTAGCTCAACGGTAGAGCACTCCCCTGTAGATATGCAGCTTTTTGTCGAAATGACAGATTGAAACTCTTTGGGATAACGGTGAAGGCTAAGTCTGAAAGGATATGCGAACACCGTGGGAACCCCCCACCACTTTAAAATCTTAAAAGTGGTGGGGGGAGCGCCGTAGAGACTAGATACCAAAGTGCCTACAGGGAACGAAGTGAACACTTATACCTATGGCAAAGATATAGTCCACGCCATTATGAAAATATTGGATCAGTGCACGGGAGAGGCCGTGGGGTCAGCACCCATCAGCCGCGCATCAATTTTTCACCTATTAAATCGCTTTGTCCGTTAGCTAACGGAAAGCGATTTTTTGGTTCTAATTCACATACCACATAGAACGAAGGTAGAACTGTGATAAAATTTAAATATGGATGAAAACTTAATAAGTCAAAATAAGTTATATAAAAAAATTAGCTTTGGCCTTACTTTTTTAATTTCTTGGGTTTTAATAACTTTCGTCTACTCATCACTTTATTTTAAGTTCCTTGATAAAAGTCATGCATCAAGTTTTGAAGGACATATTACGGGGCTCTTAGGTTTGTTTACTCCCATAGGACCCCTTTCAGTAATACTTGGTCTATTTGCCCCACGATTCATTTTGGCGAACATAGTTAGTATGGTCTTAATTATAGTAGCTATAATCTGGGGAATTAGAAAAGATCTAGGTTTCAAGAATGGAATTATTTTTATACTGGGCTCTTTACTAGCAATAACATTCATTGCGGACTTAATTAGAGGACTCGGTTTTCTGTCGTGGTATATATTTACACACGGTATGATGCCTCCGATATCCTAGTTCTCACTTCGTCCACTAGCCCGCGCAAAATAAGTAAAAATTATGTCATTTACATGAAAAACTATAAGAAAATAAAAAGAGAAAATCTGGTTTATTCAGACTTTCTTAAGGTTTATAAAGACACACTCGTCAATAATAAAAGCAAAAATAAGATTGAATATTTTTTGACCAAGAAGAATGATGTTGTCATGGTTGTTCCTACGACAAAAAATAACGATTTGATATATCTAAAGCAGTTTGTATATGCGCTTAAAAGAAAGATAAGTTGTGTACCAGCGGGGCATATCGAGAAAGGGGAAACACCACTTGAAGCAGGAAAGAGAGAATTACTTGAAGAAACAGGCTATACTGCGGAAAAATTTGAATATGTAACTAAAATATTTGAATATCCGACTCAGGATTTACATACCGTTCATATTATCCATGCAAAGAATGCAAAAAAAGTTCAGAGACAACATTTAGAGGAAAGCGAAAACTTAAAAATTTTCAAGAAACCAATAAAAGATGTTTATTATGATATTGTGAATAAAAAAAATAATTGGATCTCTGCAGGTCCAATTATTTCCGTTATTCTTGTTTCTTACAGGTTAGGATTGAAGGTTCAAACTCCTTAAAACTTCTTCGTATTCACTTTTTGTCCCAACATTAAAGTAATCACCGCCCACTTCATAAAACAATCTTGAAGAACCGGTTTCAATAAGTGGTATCGTCAATGACAGCCAATCGTCAGTAATCAGCCTAAAAGCTTTTCCTATATCTCTATTGAAGATTAGAACGCCTGAATGGATGAAATGATTTTTGGTCACGGTTCCATTAAATGAAGGAAGATATCTTACAACCCTCATTTGCTTGTCACACTCTAATAGCGGGTAATCTAACATACGATTGTTCCTGACGCCTATAATCGTAGCAATGTTGGGGTTGACCATGTGCCACTTGAGAGCATTATCTATATGCAGATTTGGCCTTATCTCATCTGCACTACAAAGAACGATAATTTCACCACATTCTTTTCTTTTGAGTGCCTGGTTTATTGCATTGAAAATGGTAAATCGAGTCTGTTTTGAGAAGGATATGTCTATATCATATCCTGAGCCTTTGACATGAGATATAATCTCGGGGGCTTGGTAACCGATATTGACGATGATGTTATCCACTAATTTTGATTCAACAAATAAGTCAAATGAGTAGTCAATGAGAGGTTTTTGGTTGATCTTGAACAAGATCTTTGGAATCTTTCCAGAGACTTCCAAAAATCTTTTACCCTTTCCACCGGCAAGGATTATACCAGTTATTTTCATACTTCCTCTAATCTTTTTTGCAAAAGAGCACTGACTTAGAATGCTAAGCATATTTTTGTTATTGTCAAATAATATTCAACTCGAACAGAGTTATCTCCTTAACTTCTCGACCAGATCTCTCAAGTCCATTATAAATATATAACCGTTATAAGCCATAATTACAGTTCTAACATCGTCCACTAGCCCGCGCATCATGGGACTTAAGGAGGCAAAAGCCTCCTTTTGTCCTTTTATACCAACACCTTTCTTCAGTTCTAAGTGATTAAAGAGTAAGTCGAAAAATAGCCAATTTTCATCCAAACATACTTTATGGTATAGTATACTACAACTATGACATTAAAAAAAACAAATAGCAGACAGTTATTTTCAAGCCTTAAGGAGGCTCGTAAAAAAATCTCAAAGCTCACAAATCAGCAAAAATCTACTCTTGAAAAAGAGTGGGATATTGAACATGCCTACTACTCCAGTGCCTTGGAAGGAAGCAAATTAGATAAAAAAGAGTTTGAGAAATTGGGTGAGAAGATTGATTAATTTACCATCATGGCAGTACGACCTCATGATGAAGAAGAATTGCAAAAACGAGAGGCGATAGGAGTAATCCGTGCCTCTCGTTTTGTGCGACTCCACGCAAGTTCTCATAAGCCGATTGATATAAATACAATTTCTCTTATCCATAAAGAGATTTTCGAAGAAGCGTGGCCAGAAATAGCAGGAAAATATCGAGACGAAAATTTAGAGATTACTGACTCGAAGCATTTACCACCTCACCATTCTCAAGTAGCAGAGCAGATGAGAAATGCTGGAATTGAGTTTTCTGCTCAACTCGACAAGCTTAAAAAAGTAGAGGGTGTGATTATTATGGGAGAAGAGCCAACTGATGAAATTTTGGAAGCGATTGATAACGTAGTTCAATCTGCCGCTTGGATACACCATCTCATTACTAGATCGGAAG
>Ga0209515_10002880_pt1 | contig 25440 bp, 20 predicted proteins | sample Subgroupgradi54m_FD_187454 | JGI IMG/M metagenome (GOLD analysis project Ga0209515, IMG submission 187454) | Subsurface groundwater microbial communities from S. Glens Falls, New York, USA - GMW60B uncontaminated upgradient, 5.4 m (SPAdes)... ... | reverse complement strand
CAATGGTGCTCGGTTAAGCAGCTATTGCCTGCATGAGCCGCCATTCAGTACGTGATATTTTAAGTTTTGGATATTTCTTTTCTTCTCTTTTTTTCATTCTTGGCTCCAAACGGTTAGGGCGATAAGAGACCTTTGAAGCTGCAATATGTTCCAGCATTTGTTCATATAACAACGGCAATCGCCAAGCAGGGGCTACGCTCATTTTTAAACTGTAAGAAGCGGCCAACCGTAATGTTGCGGATACGCTCAAGTGATCCAGTTCTTTATTGTGTTTTTGGGATGCTTTTAAAATGAGCCAATGAATTAAGTTTAATCCTATTATTCGTGCATAAAGTTCTTTGTAAATTCCTTCCACTGACTTAGACCGCAGGATATCGGCCCCCAACCAAACTTTCATCTCTCCAATTAAAGTCTCGATCTTCCAGCGTTTCTTCTGCCAAGCTTCGAGTTCTTGCTTGGGATATTTCACAGCATCCAAAAGACTTGTCGCAATCCAGAAATCCTCTCGTTTACCTTCAATCTTTGCCCGAGTTTGAATCACGCGTATTTGGATGGCTTTCGGTAAACTGGGATCTCGGCGGCGACAGTGGGGTTCTAAAGGCATTTCCACAAGCAAATCTCCGGCGCCTAAGACCTGAATCACCTTTAAACGTTCTATTCTTAAGCAAGCGTGGATGCGACCAATAAATTCAATTCCAGCTCGTTGATACGCCACATACAAATTGGCACCCGAATACAAACGATCAAACACAATAATATCTCCGGGGTCTAGATTCTTGATGGGTTCTTTAGATAACTCCTGTTCACTCCTCCTGCAAGGGCCTGCTTGGTGCCCCACGTTGATCAGAGTTTCCAGATCAAAGGCAACCACAACTCGGGCATTTGGAAATCGGCTCATCCCATGCCGGCTATTCCACCGTCCAAAGTGTTCGACTAACGCCGGTTCATCACTCATTGAAACAAAGGTTCCATCCAAACCGATCATCCGGTGTCCTCGCCACCTTTTGTCACCCTCATTCTCCTTCTGGATTTGGTTCATCATCCACTCATGAAGTTTCTTCCAAACTTCTAAAGGTAACCGTTTGCGGGCTTCTGAAAGAAGCCCTGATTTTCCGGACTGCCCGATCATCTGCCAAGCGCTTTGAAAACTCCCTTCACGGCTGATTCCGGCACTGATCATATGAAAAATCGTGACCAGCGGCGTCAATAAACGGGTTCTGAAATAATACCCACAGTCTTCGCAAATTTGTCGAATGGTTTCGTTCGGAAGTAATTCTCGTAAGGCATTTAACTGTCCCGATTCTATTTCTTGGCGCATGTGCTCAAGTTTCTTCTGTTTCCATTCGATATCTCTATTGGTCATCTTAAGACCTCCTATGTCGTGAATGTTGTTTCCCCATCATTCACATCGACATTAGGAGGTCTTTTCTTTTTATTACCTTAACCGAGCGCCATTGGGGACAGTACTGATTTCCCATTTTAATTTCTCAATGAGAATCAGTGCGGTTTTGGCCTTCATAGCAAAGCTTATGGTACCACCAACAGTAGGAATTTTTCAAACAAAACAGAGGTATTCCTGTGAAACCAACACCAGTAGTAACACCTCCTCTTTTAGCTCTTTTAAGCTGGACAAACCAACCTGTTATTAGGCAAACAGCCTTTTATCAGGTATACTTAAACAGGGTAAATTCTTCCCTCTTAGGGGGTGAAAAAGATGAGAAAAACTGCGTTGTTCTTAGCGCTTTTCATGGTGATTGGGCAAGTCTATGGGCTTTGCTACACAACTACGGTTGACAATGCGCTTGAAACGAAGTCGAAATCCGACCTTCATCCGGTACAGGATACAGCGAAGATGGCGAGTCTCGTTAATAGCGGTGTCAACAAAGCAATTGAAACACAGCCCCTGTCCAGTGTCATGAAACCGATCGAAACAGTGAGAAAAGAAACGCTCAAGGGTGCATACAAAGTAACGAACACCCTTTGGGATGCTTTAACTTTTCGATCTTTTCGAGAAAAGAAGAAATAAATCGGTAGAGTGATCTCATGGGCAAGATTGCCTATTTCTAAAACGGTAACTTAAAACCGCGTTGCGCGAGCTTACCTTGAATCCACAATCCGCTGACATAAACGTAGTGCGTCGGCATTTTTTTAGAGCCTTGCTAGGATTAAAAATATTCTAGTTTCTTTTTATGAAAAACGTTTTTTCAATAAACGCCAACATGTGTCCCCACGGTGCCTGATACCATTCGACTAAAAGGCTGGTGAGCGCAGGGTCGTCAAGCAAACTGCCATAGTGCAAAATAACGCAAGCGCCACCGCCCGCTCTTTCACAGAGCTGAAATTGCTGCTCGAACGCCTCAGGCAAGTGCTCCAACGCATAAGCTCCTATCGCGATATTCACTTTCTTAAAATCCGGAACTTTCTTTTTGACGTCAGAAATGTATCTTTCAAATTCTGGGGTATCCTTGATATAAGACATGATCGTCACAAAATCCACAAGACCGCGCTCAAGCCAAGACGGCCAGTCTTGAAAAGCTTCATGATAAGCGCGGGAGTATGGCATGCAACCGGTGGTGGAAATTTGAATATCTGGACGAATCGCACGCGTTTTTTTGACGAGTAACTCAAGTAACCCTGTTACTTGATCGCGTTTCCAGTCCTTCCAAATCTTACTCTCCTCCTTAATTGTTTCAAGACCAGTTGCTTTTTTAAAACGCCCGACGTTCATTTTCGTGTAACCGTAAGCCGGATGTTTATCGGGATAGCGGATGTAATCAAATTGAACGCCGTCTAAAGCGGGATAAGCCCGAAGGATTTCTTCAACCGTGTTCGAAAGTTCCTCACGAACCCGCAAATCTCCTGGCTCGAGGAAGTATTGATTATCAATTTTATAATCATCGAGTGTTTTCTTTTCCTTAAGATTCTTTGTGAGGATCTCGGTGCCGTATTTTTTAAGAAGCTTCGCATCCCCATTGCCACTAAGACTTAATAGATTAAGCCAGGCGTGCACCTCAATTCCCGAAGCATGAGCCTCTTTGATGAGAAGCGCAAAAGGATCCTGCGAAACACTCTTCAAAGAAGCTTCATACGGTTGAGAATCGCCAACCTTCGAAGCAAACCATGCTTTATTCGCGCGGTAAATCTGCACAAAGAGAATCTGAACACGGATTTTCTTTGCGAAATCAACGAGCTTCGTAATCTCTTCGCGACTTGAAAGCACCGGCGGATCTTGTATCACCGAGACAAAAAGACCGCGGCGTAAAGGCTGCCGCTCGGAGGGAATTCCAAAATTCCCTCGAGCGGTACTTGACGTATGAGACGTCAAGTGCTGGGATTTCACCGGAGCCTGAAAAATAAACAGCAGGCACAAAAAATAGAACAAAATATATTTTTTCATTCTTTATACTTGTTTTCTCGCTCCCGATTACCCCTCTGCTCTACTCCGAATAGGAGATTTCTGCCCGACCCCGGGGAACTGCCCCATCCTCCCGAACGTACTGTATCTCCAAATTGACCTCCCGACTCAGACGGCTTTTGTGAAATTTGTGGGGGCAAGTTGTAGTAGGAATACTGAGGGATCGGCTTACGATAAATATAACTAAGATCGCGCTGGGGATAATTTCCCATCGTAAGCAAAAGAAGCACGAGAAAAGCTGGGGTTAGTAATAAATAAAACGGGAGTCTCGCTGGTTCGGAATAGCTAGCCCAGCCCAGTATACCAGCAAGACCCATCCAAAAAAGAATGATCATCACTACCGGCGGAATGAAGTTTAAGCCGAGCGACATCGGCGCGTCATAAAAATAGGAAGAGATGGCATAATCCCAACCATAATAATAGGCCATGCCGTAAAAACAACACAGGCATCCGCCCGTGAGAAAAACCAAAAGCGGCCACGGATTTCCATGGAAAAAGTCCCATAAGGCGTCCGCTACATGGTCTTCTTCATCCCAATCCATCTCGTAATACGGATCTATAAGATCAAGGAAAAAACTTACAAGCATCGAAAATGGAAAAAAATGTAGCAAAAGCGGGTGGGTAAAATTCTCCGCTTCCGTAACCGCCGTCAAAAACAAAAGGATGTGAACACGCGCATCCGCGCATAAAAAGAAATAACGGCAAGATCGCCAAAAAAAAACGGGCTGGCATAAAGCCATTTGAGTGGAATAACACCGGCAAACGCACCGCATGAAGTGCAAAGCAAAGTCCAAAACAGGATGATAAAAAGGCTTTCGGGTAAACCGCCACTCATCCAGTGAAGTTGCGACAGCAGAAGATAAGGAAACGCATAAAGATCTCGTCCAAAGAGTTGTAAAAATCCTGCGCCTTGGGAGAAAAACGAATGCCCCCAGAGAGCCATACCACCAAGCGCAAGACCCAAGAAGAAACCATTCATCATGCCGTATCTTCCGCATCCGCCCCCACGATTCCAGCCCCAACCCCAACCGAGGCCTGATCCTTCGACCCATTCTCCATTGAGATAGTACCTAGGCTGCGTCCAACTTCTGAACCAAAGAAAAATCAAAAACGGCCACATCAAAAAGAGCTCGAGAAAAAATAGATAATCCCCCATCCCGCCGTACCACGGCCAATTGGGAGCATTTGGTTGTTGTGGAGTTTCACCGCCTTCAGGTTTTTCGGGAGTGGAAGGCGGCACGGGCTCAGGCTGCGGTTCAGGCGTCGGGCTGACCGGTTCTTGTTTCGGGGGTTCGGGAGTCTGGGCTCCGGTTCCAGTCCCAACCATCGGAGGGGCTTCAGTTAGGCCGGCGAAGAAAACTTTGTCTCCGTACCAGGTCATCTTGCCGATAACCTTGTCGCCTTCTTTGACCTCGACATCTAAATCTTCACCGGGCTTTAGCGGCGCTGCCCATTCGCCGGGCTCGCGCACGATTTTGACTTTCTCAACACCGCCCGGCACATCGGCCGTCTCCCCCGGCTTCAAATGACCCAAGTCTTGATAGTCACCGTCGGGAGTTTTGTACTGCACGCGAACGGTGATATTTCCATCATTTGTCACCGTCGTAGTCGCAGCCCATAATGTCGCTGAGCTGTACAATAGAAACAGACTTAAGAATAAGAAAAGGGTCTTATTTTTCTTCATAATTCCTCCTGGAAATCACCGCTTTTTCATAACCATTTTCAGATGGTTTAAGTCCTGCTCCACCCATCGAATATCTTCAGTAAACTTTTTGTTTGGTGTGTCAGTTAATTGAAACAATGTAAAGATTACTTCGCTTCCATGCCCGTTTGGCACAACGCGCATCGGAACAAATATTTCTGCGCCAGGAACAAGACTGACGTAATGATCCAGAATACCAGAATCATTTTTCGCGACAAAGCGGACTTTAACGGGCCCTTCGGGAGTTTCTACGACCCATTCGCCACTTGATTTTTTGATGGACCGACAAAACGCCTTCGCCCACTTCGGTAGATTTTCCGGGTTTGAAATGAATTCATACACTTTTCCCGGATCACAACCGATAGAGATGCTCAAGGTTTTTGATTTTAAAAATTCCGCCGCACCAATTTTCCTTTCCACCCTTGATTCGTTCACAGGATTTTTTCTACGACTGGACTTTTGGCGATGTCTCCGGGCAACGTCACTTCAGCATCACCAATTTGCGGAACGATATCCAACCCGCCACCAACAAAAAAAGCATCATAGCAAAGTTCGCTGCAAAAGAAGTCTTGATCTTCTTGAAGGCCATCAGCCGCTTTTTTATTGCCGATCAACTTCAGTCCAAATAATTGAACGAGTTTCAACTTTCTCAAAGCCATCTTCCAACCCAGTTTGATGGTAGAAGGAAAATCATATTTTCTGGCGAGCATCTTGATGAGATAGGAAGCCACGCCCGCGAGATTGAATTTAAAAGTTGGTCTTACTCGATAAATATCAAAAGGCGTTTTGTAATTTTGCACGGAGATGGCACGCACTCCGCCTTCGGGAATTGCTTCGATAATCAAACCAAGTTTTGCCGATGCAATCACAGCAACATGAGAATAAATGCTATCGGTTCCCCATTTAATTAAGGAAGGGATAATTCCCTGGCTTTTACAAAGTAAAATATCGCCGTCTTGCAACATAACTAAAAAAACTGGATATCAAATCAAACAACAAATCAAACAGAGGCGTCTATGAAAAAGATGACGGCCTCACCTCAGGTTAATTAAAGTTCCACTATGCGTCTATTCGTGCTTGGTTAGCACACGATGCTTAAATCCAGTGCCGGATGTCCCAATCGTTACTTCGGTTTCTTTAAACCAGCCTCCGTACGGGCTTATCCGGCAAAAGAGGGAGCAAACGGTCTGCCCTTCAAAACAAAGTAAATTCCGATCAAAAGTTTTCGTGAAGTTGCCACAAGTGCTTTGGTGTAACCGATTCTTGTCTGTAATCTAAGGAAAAATTGTTTCAAAGGTCCGGGCTTTCGGATATGCACTTGGGTCATTTCGCAGAGAATCCACCGGAGATACCCATTGCCTTCGTGGGTAATGCCTCTTTGATGGCTTGTCTTGCCGCTTTCATAAAGCCCCGGGGCAATCCCAGCATAGCTGACCAGTTTCTTGGGTGATGGGAATCGCTCAATCGAACCAATTTCTGAGATAATAACCGCAGCTCCGATCAAACCAACGCCTGGGATCTCTCTGAGCCGCTTAGTTTCTGGAAACGCTTTGAGCGCCTGAAGTATAGCCCGTTCTAATTGGGCAACCAGCTTGTTGAAGTGTTCGATTTGTTCGAGACTTTGATTACACTGCAAGCGAAAGACATCTGGCATTTCAAGTGTTACAAGCCATTTCTTTCCCTTGTTTCCAAAGAGGTCAGAATGGGAGTGTTGGTAATTAAGTTTGGTGAGTAGGGCATGAGTCTGATTCTTAACTTGTGTTCTCATCTGAACGATCCGAATCCGCTGCCGGACCAGTTCCCTTAAAGAACGAATGGTTTCGGTTGGGATATAGCTTTGGGGAATCAAATCGGCGCGCAGGAGATCACAAAGGATATGGGCATCCAAACGATCATTCTTTACTTTGGCATCAGCAATCGCTCTTGTTTTTAAAGGATGGGCAAGAATAACGTGGCAACCCAGTCGTTTGAGCGTTTGGTACATCCAGTAATAGTTAGTGGTTGCTTCCATCACCGCTTTTAATGAAAAGTTTGCGTAAGGCCTGAGCGTTTGTTGAATAGCAATTTCGCTGTTAAACACTTTGGTTTGTTGAAGGAGTACTCCTTGCGCATTTTTAATCACAAAATAACTCGATTGCTTTCCAAGATCGATCCCAATAAAATGGGTTTCAGTTTTCATGACTATCCTCCTTTCACTTGTGGGAAGTCCTTGTGGGACAAGCCCGATTATAAGTGAAGCTTAAGTGAGGATAGTCGGCTTTATTTTAATTCTTTTTCATGGCATCGTTACTGCTAGTGCCACGCTACTGCAGCCCAGCACTCCCAGTAACGCTTCCTGCTTCTTCAACTGGCTGCTCACTGTCTTCTTTGCCTTTGTCTTTATTTTTAATATTATCCATCGCTTCTCCTGTAGCAACGCGACTTGCAGCTCCGAGAGCGGCTCGCGCGAGCAAAATCGGACCGCCCACGCCCGTTGCAACCCCGAGCGCAGTACTTGTGGCTCCGCCTGCCAAAGCCCGCTTCCTTCGCTTACCGGGATCGTTCGATGAAGCACATCCTGCCTCAAAAAGAAGAATGCCTACAAGCGTCGCACTCAAAATCAATATTCGTTTTCTCATCATATCCCTCACGTACCCTTCAAAGGGCATTAATTTCTGGGGGTGTCAGGTTCTTCCGCCAAAATGCTGGCGGACAAGTCAGCTAAATGTCACCGCTGCGTAGGTATAAGAAAGGATTTTGAATCGTTCCTGCCAATTTACTTTGATCATAAGTATCTGTCTCGTTCGGAAGAAGTATTTTATCCTCGATTCGCAATCGAGTCACGGAAAGAATTGTTTAGACGCGACAAGCGCATTTCTTGGCCTTCAGAATACGAACTTGCCGGCGGCAGAGTTTCTTAGACGGGAGATTCCAAATTCTCATGTTGAGTTACCCGGTGTCTTTCAATGGCCATCGAAATTCCGCGAAGCATCCCACCGAAAACTAGATGATGAAGCGGTGCTGCGACATACCAATAAATGATTCCCATAAGGCCGCGAGGGACGAAACGTGCTGTTTGAGAAAGTACCGTTGTTTCGTCATCGATAAATCTGATTTGAAAATCTAAAACCGCGGCGCCTGGCAATTTCATTTCCGCATGGAGAAGTAAGCGTTTCTTGAGCTCTACTTTCTCAACGCGCCAGAAATCGATAGCATCACCTTCATTAAGCTCGCGAGAATGAGTTCTCCCTTTCCGCATTCCGACACCGCCCACCAACCAATCTAAAAATCCGCGAAGCTGCCAAAGCCAATCGGCATAATACCAGCCCGTTTTTCCTCCGATCCGTTGAATCGGCCTCCAAACTTGATCGGATGTTGCTTTTAAGACGACGGTTCTTTTATCTTCAAAGCGCGTTCCTCCGGCCCAAGAAGGATCGCCCGGCGCACTCCATTCGGGAGGCAGAAGAACACTTTCTTCTTGAATCTCCAAAAGCTGATTTTGAAATTCACCCAAAGCAAGTTGAATGGCTTCCTTGGCGTTAAGAAGTCTCTGAGGAATCAACTCGCGAATACGATTCTCACGGCACACAACTTTATTCCTAAGACCTTCGGCAAGCGGTCGGGCAAGCGAGGCATGGATGGGCGTAACCAAATGAATCCAATAAGAACTAAGACGAGGCGTCAAAACCGGAACGGGAATCACAAAACGTTCGGTGAGCTTCGCCTCTTCGGCATAAATCTCCATCAATCGCCTGTAGGTCAACACTTCATCTGCACCGATATCAAATGTTTCTCCGGTTGTTCCTGGTACTTCAAGACAGCTTACCAAATACTCAAGTACATTTCGAATGGCGATTGGTTGACATTTTGTACTTACCCACCGCGGCGTCACCATTATCGGGAGCCGTTCAACCAAATAGCGAAGAATTTCAAAAGAGACGCTTCCCGATCCAATAATCATGGCGGCCCGCAATACCGTTGCCGGCACCTTGCCCGATTTTAAAATAGTTTCAACTTCGCGCCGCGACTTTAAATGCTTGCTCAGGTCTTTTGAATCTTCGCCTAAACCTGCAAGGTAAATCAGGCGGTTGACTCCTGCCGCCTCAGCGGCCCAAACCATATTCTCGGCCGCTTTGCGATCTGTTTCCTCGAAATGTTTTTCACCCGGTTTCATTGAATGAACGAGATAATAGACGGTTCCGCAATCGTTACAAGCCTGCTTCAAAGAATCGCGGTTGAGTGCATCCATTGAAATAAACGCAAGGCGCGAATCTTTTGGAAGAAATTGATTTAATTGATCGATGGATCTTGCTCCGGCACGAACTTTGTAACCACGCTCAAGAAGTCTTAGGATGAGCCTTTTGCCGACATAGCCCGTTGCACCGATAACAAGGATTGGTTGATTAAGAGACATATTGAAAAGAAGATCCACGTTTAACTAAATCCAGCGTATATTTTTATTTCGAGACATAAAACCTTCGTCCTAAGAAGAAACATTTTCGGTCAAACGGGCCTGTTTGTCTTAATTTGTTTCGATCTCATCTGGCAATTCATCAATATCTCTTAATTCTCGTGGGAAATGCTTTTTTAATCTCTCGCCGATCTCACGGATTACGGCTTCTAAGCCACCGACGAAATCGTCCTTTGAAAAGGAGTTCTGCATCCCGAACGCTACGTCCTTCCAAAAATCATCGCCCACTTTTTCGTGAAGGCCTCGGTCTCCTAGAATGGCAAAATTGCGGCCACGGAGGGAAAAGTAAATGAGAACTCCGTTGCGATGTTTGGTGCGCGTCATCCCGAGTTTTTCGAAAACTTTTTTCGCCTGCTCCATCACATGACCTTTTGATTTACGCTCCAAATAAACACGAATTTCTCCGGAGGTTTTATGCTCTGCTTGGCAAACCGCACGGACGATTAGCTTTTTTTCTTCTTCAGAGAAAAATCTCTTCGGATGCAATTTTCGATTTACCATGAACCGCTCGCTCCTCCACCACCAAAGCTACCTCCGCCACCACTAAATCCGCCTCCTCCAAATCCTCCGCCAGACACCCCTCCACCAAATCCACTGCCACTCCAATAAGACCTCCTCCTACCGCTACCTGTAATCGTGTAATTGCTTGAAAACATATTCACCAAACCATAAAATCTATAAATAAGAATAAGTAACAAAACTGCTAAAGCAGCAACCACATTCCAATCGATAGGAAAAGATGTTGATTGAACTCGATACTCTCCTCTCGTTGCCGCCATAATTGCATTGATCGCTCCCTCAATGCCTTCGTCAAACTTTCCTTGTTTGAAGCGCGGCACAATTTCATTTTCGATGATGAGTTTGCTGGTCGCATCCGTCAAAACCCCTTCAAGACCGTAGCCGACTTCGATACGAACCTTACGATCGTTTTTGAAAATCAGCAAGATGACACCGTTGTTCTTTTCCTTTTGGCCGATTTTCCAAGCCTCGGCCAAGCGGATCGAGAAATCTTCTAAGGATTCTCCTTCAAGGCTCGGAAATGTGACGACGATAACTTGGTTGCTTGCTTTTTCTTCGAACTGCCGAAGCGTTTCTTCAAGTTTGACTCGTTTCGAAGCGGAAATCATCCGGGCATAATCGGAAACATATCCTTCCGGACGTTTAGGAATCTCGAGGGCAAAAAGCAAAGAAGAAAAAAAGTAGAAGAGAAAGAAAATGCTTCCCACCATCATTGCAAGGGAGCAGAGCAACCGACTGGTACGAAGTGTCATCCCCGAACGTTTTAATCGGGGATCTGTATTCCCAGATTCCCGCTTTTCCGCCATAAAGATTGGCAAGACCCGTCCGACCCGCCTTCGTTTTGGCGGGCGCAGGAATGACATGCTGGATTGCTTCGTCAGCCCTTTGAGCCTTTTCGCAATGACGTCGAAAACCTGAGTAATCAAAGTAGAGTTGTCTCGATTTAGAATTTCACCTTTGGAGCAACGCGGGCCCCCTCGTCAGCGGCGAAGTAAGATTTTCTTTTGAGTCCCATCCAACGAGCGACAACATTATTCGGAAAACTGCGCAGTTGAGTATTGAAATCACGCGCCACTTCATTGAAGCGTCGTCTTTCAACCGCAATCCGGTTTTCCGTTCCTTCAAGCTGGCTTTGAAGCGCAAGAAAATTTTGATTCGCTTTCAGATCGGGGTACTGCTCCACCACCACAAGAAGCCGACTCAGTGCGGAAGAAAGGCCCTGCTGAACCTGTTCAAACTGGGTCAGTGCATTGGGATTATTGAATACCTCGTGAGGAATATTCATCTGGGTAATCTTCGATCGAGCCTGAACTACGGCATCAAGAGTCTGGCGCTCATGGGCCGCATAACCTTTCACTGTTTCCACCAAGTTAGGAACCAGATCAAGCCGGCGTTGATAGACATTTTCTACTTGAGCCCAAGATTCTGAAACTTTCTCTTCCGCCTGCACAAGCGAGTTATAAATTCCTCCAAACATCAAAGCAACGCTAACGATTGCGGCTACAATAATGGCAAAACCAATTAAAAGTCCTCGATTCATATTCTTCTCTCCTTTGCGTCATCCCCGAAAGTCTTAATCGGGGATCCAGACTGTGGATTCCCGCTAAAAACACGCGGGAATGACATGTTATTGTTACTTACGGAAGATCGCTCGATCCCATGAGATATTCATCGATGGCACGGGCACAGCCGCGGCCTTCGTTAATAGCCCAAACAACGAGACTCTGACCGCGGCGGGCATCACCTGCCGCGAAAACACTTTTGACATTCGTAGCAAATTTACCATAATCGGCCTTAGCGTTGGAACGTTCGTCTTTTTCCACACCAAGCTGATTAAGAACGGTTTCCTCGGGCCCCAAAAATCCCATGGCTAAAAGAACAAGCTGAGCGGGCAGAATTTTTTCGGTACTTTGAAGCTCTTTTAAAACAAACTTTCCGTTCGCATCTTTTTGCCATTCCACACGAATGATTTCAACTTGCTTCACATGACCGGCTTCATCTCCGATAAAACGTTTCACCGTGGTGAGATATTGACGAGGATCAGCACCAAACATAGCCGCAGCTTCTTCCTGACCATAATCCATTTTGTAAACCTTGGGCCACTCGGGCCACGGATTGTCCGGTTGACGCGAATTGGGTGGTTTGGGGAGGATTTCAAGTTGAATCAGGCTTTTACATTTGTGGCGCATGGAGGTCGCAACACAGTCCGTTCCTGTGTCGCCGCCACCAATCACAATGATGTCTTTGCCTTCAGCGGAAACGAAATTCCCATTTTTGCGGCCGTCGAGCAAACTCTTGGTGTTCGCGGTAAGAAACGACACGGCAAAATAAATCCCTTTGAGATTGCGACCTTCGATAGGGAGATCACGCGGTTTCGTAGCACCTGTGCAAATGGCAACCGCATCAAATTCTTTTAAGAGTTTATCGGCTGGATAATTTTTTCCGATTTCGGTATTCGTTATAAATTGAACGCCTTCTTTTGCGAGGAGATCCACACGGCGCTGGACTATTTGTTTATCCAAGTGCGGGTTTGGAATTCCGTACATGAGGAGTCCGCCGATCCGGTCGGCACGTTCAAAAACGGTCACTAAATGCTCTGCGCGATTGAGCTGTGCCGCGCAAGCAAGTCCCGCAGGACCCGAACCCACCACCGCCACTTTTTTACCCGTGCGTTTCGTGGGAACTTCAGCCGTCACCCATCCTTCCTCAAAACCCTTGTCAATGATGGCGCACTCAATCGATTTAATCGTCACGGGGGGTTCATTAATTCCAAGCACGCAAGAGCCTTCACATGGCGCAGGACAAATGCGGCCCGTAAATTCTGGAAAGTTGTTGGTCTTATGAAGACGTTCAAGCGCTTCGCGCCAAAGCCCACGATAAACAAGATCGTTCCATTCGGGAATCAAATTATTGACCGGACAGCCGGTAGCCATTCCAGCCAAGAGCGTTCCTGTATGACAAAAAGGAATGCCGCAATCCATGCAACGCGCGCCCTGCGCCTGAAGTTTCTCCTCAGGCATATGAATGTGATATTCATCCCAATCGTTAATTCGTTCCTTCGGCGAACGCTCTTTGGGAAGTTCGCGAGGAATCTCCTTGAATCCAGTTGGTTTACCCATGCACAACTCCTAAACCAGCAAACGCCGTCAAAGACATGCTTGCCTCCGCTACACTGCGCACGGATGATTCTTGACCATTCGCCAAAGCAGAATCATCCGTGCTCGTTAGAAATTTTGCTCCGCTTCGGTTTAGAAGCTCCGCAAAATTTATACGCTCCGGCAAGCAGTCTTTGCCGCGGGTGGCACGCAAGTTGAGGTAGTACCTGTGATCATAGAAAGCATGAGAGAGGGATTAATTGCCGCCGACGCGGGAGAGGTCGCGCACGTTTTCTTCAAAGGCGGCCATGATTGCTTCTTCTCCACTCAGACCTGCACTCTTGACACGTTCGAGCGCTTGGAGCACTCGCTTGTAATCTTTCGGCAGGACCTTCACAAATTTAGGTACCATCTCATCCCACAGGTCGAGAATTTGTTTTCCTCGTCTGCTGCCTGTGTATTGAAGATGGCGTTCAATCATGCTGCGGACTTCTTTGATTTCTTCTTCGTTTTCTAAATGTTCAAGCTCAACCATTTGTTTGTTGCAACGCACGGAAAAATCTCCGGCGACATCCAAAACGTAGGCGATTCCGCCCGACATCCCGGCAGCGAAATTACGCCCAGTCTGTCCGATCACCACCACCCGGCCGCCGGTCATATATTCGCAGCCATGATCACCAATCGCTTCAACGACAGCGTTGACTCCGCTATTGCGCACGCAGAATCGTTCGCCCGCCATTCCGCGCACATACGCTTCACCGCCCGTGGCACCGTAAAAGGCAACGTTTCCGATAATAATATTTTCCTCAGGAATAAAAGTAGATTCTTTCGGAGGATAAACCATGATTTTCCCACCCGAAAGGCCTTTACCGAAGTAGTCGTTCGCATCGCCTTCAAGCTCAAGTGAAATCCCGCGCGGAACAAAGGCACCAAAACTTTGACCCGCCGAACCTGTAAATTTTAAATGAATCGTATCTTCTGGCAAACCTTCGGGACCGTAACGGCGGGTCAATTCACTTCCGAGAATCGTTCCCACAACGCGATTCGTATTTTTAATGGGCAGTGAAGCGCGAACCTTTTCACCTTTTTTAAGCGCGGACTCACATAATTTCAGAAGTGTTGTGTTATCAAGCGCTTTATCGAGCCCGTGATCCTGCAGGATCTGACAATAACGTCCTACTTCAGGACCTGCTTCGGGCTGATAAAGAATGGCTGAGAAATCCAAGCCTTTTGCTTTCCAATGATCGACCGCTCGTTTGGGATTGAGCTGATCCGTCCGTCCAATCATTTCATTAAGCGTCTTAAATCCCAATTGAGCCATAATTTCACGCAGTTCTTGGGCAATGAAATTCATGAAATTCACAGCATGCTCGGGATCACCCGTAAACTTTTTACGAAGTTCCGGATCCTGCGTCGCAACGCCAACCGGACATGTATTCAAATGACAGACTCGCATCATAATGCATCCGAGTGCAACGAGCGGTGCGGTTGCAAAACCAAATTCTTCCGCACCCAAGAGCGTGGCGACGGCAACATCACGTCCGGTTTTAAGTTGTCCATCGGTTTCCACTGCAATACGGCTGCGTAAATTGTTCAGAACGAGTGTTTGATGAGTTTCAGCAAGCCCTAATTCCCACGGAATTCCCGCATGCTTAATACTGGATTGAGGCGAAGCACCAGTTCCACCGTCGTGACCTGAAATTAAAACGACATCGGCATGCGCTTTTGCAACGCCTGCTGCAATGGTTCCAACGCCCACTTCAGCAACCAGCTTCACACTGATTCGAGCATGATGATTCGAATTCTTAAGATCATGAATAAGTTCCGCGAGATCTTCAATCGAATAAATATCGTGATGCGGCGGCGGCGAGATGAGTCCTACACCCGGAGTTGAAAGACGAACCTTGGCAATCCAAGGATAAACTTTTGCGCCCGGAAGCTGGCCGCCTTCGCCGGGCTTTGCCCCTTGAGCCATTTTGATTTGAAGTTCCTTTGCCATAACGAGGTACTCACTCGTCACACCAAAACGGCCGGAAGCGACTTGCTTGATCGCGCTATTGCGTGAATCACCATTTGGATCAAGCTTGTAACGGGCAGGATCTTCACCACCTTCGCCGGTGTTACTCTTTCCGCCGATTCGGTTCATCGCAATCGCAAGACTTTCGTGAGCTTCTTTACTAATTGAACCGTAAGACATGGCTCCTGTTTTGAAGCGCTTCACGATTGCTTCAACCGGCTCCACTTCTTCAATCGGAATTGGCTTTCCTGAAAATTTGAAATCAAGAAGTCCGCGGAGCGTACAATAATGTTCCGATTGCTCATCTACAGCTTTCGAATATTCTTTGAAGACTTTGTAGTTGTTTGTGCGAACGGCAAGCTGCAACTTGTGCACAGTTTCAGGATTAAAAAGATGATACTCACCGTCTTTACGCCATTGATACTGACCGCCTGGATCAAGCGTATGCCCATTCACACTTCGATCCGGAAATGCGTGACGGTGGCGGAGCTCAACTTCCTTCGCAATTTGATCAAGGTTTGCGCCTTCAATTCTGGAAGCCGTCCAAGTAAAATATTTGTCGATCACATCATGGTTAAGGCCAATCGCCTCAAAAATTTGTGCGCCGCGGTAGCTTTGAATCGTGGAAATTCCCATCTTGGACATTGTTTTCACGACGCCCTTCGCAACTGCTTTCGCGTAATTTTTCACGGCAGTTTTGCGATCGATGTCATTCAAAATGCCTTGCCGAATCATGTCATCTAAAGTTTCAAACGCAAGATAAGGGTTGATCGCACCAGCTCCATAACCAATTAAAAGCGCGAAATGATGGACCTCGCGCGGTTCACCTGATTCAAGTACAAAGCCCACTTTTGTACGCGTGCCTTCGCGAATCAAATGGTGATGAAGACCTGAAACGGCCAAAAGCGCCGGAATGGCTGCGTGGTCTTTGTCAATCCCGCGGTCTGAGAGGACAATAATGTTAACCCCTTGCTTAATCGCGGAACTTACCTTTTCAAAAATTTTCTCCAAAGTTGACTCCAATTCTCTTTCCGCACCGGCCACTTTGTAAAGAATCGGAATGGTCACTGATTTAAAATCAGGATGATTGACGTGGCGGAGTTTTTCAAATTCCTCATTGGTTAAAATCGGACTTTTGAGCTTGATTTGACGAGCGCTTTTTGGCTCAGGCTGTAGCAGATTCCGCTCGGGGCCAATGGTCGTCTCGGTCGAAGTAATAATTTCCTCGCGGATACAATCAATTGGCGGATTCGTCACTTGAGCGAACAGCTGTTTGAAATAATTGTAAAGAAGCTGCGGCCGATTCGATAAAACCGCAAGCGGCGTATCGGTTCCCATGGAACCCACAGGTTCAACGCCATCTTTTCCCATCGGGGCCATAATAATTTTCAAATCTTCAAACGTATAACCAAACGCCTGCTGGCGCATGATCACTGTTTTATGATCGGGTTCATGAACATGCGGCGCATCTGGAAGTTTTTCAAGCGAAACGAGATTTTCATTGAGCCACACGCGATAAGGATGTTCGGTTGAAATTTTCTTCTTAAGCTCTTCATCCGCAACAATGCGGCCTTCTTCCGTATCGATTAAAAACATTCGGCCGGGCTGGAGTCTTCCTTTTTGAAGAATTCGCTCAGGCGCAATATCCAAAACGCCCACTTCTGAAGCCATGACTACCAAATCATCTTTCGTCACATAATAACGCGATGGCCTTAAACCATTTCGGTCCAGCACCGCTCCGATTTTCACGCCATCGGTAAACGCAATTGAGGCGGGGCCGTCCCACGGCTCCATTAAAGAAGCGTGGAATTCATAGAAGGCTTTCTTCTCATCGCTCATGCTTTCATGATTGGACCATGGCTCCGGAATCATCATCATCACCGCATGAGGAAGCGAGCGGCCGCCCAAAACAAGGAATTCAAGACAATTATCAAACATGGCAGAATCGCTTCCCTCTTGATCAATCACAGGAAGGACTTTTTTGATGTCATCCTTAAATAAATCAGAAGCGCACATGGCCTGGCGCGCATGCATCCAGTTCACATTCCCGCGAAGCGTATTAATCTCACCGTTATGCGCAATATATCGGTAAGGATGAGCACGTTCCCAACTCGGAAATGTGTTTGTGCTGAAACGGGAATGAACCAAAGCAAGCGCTGATTCCACACGAGGATCTCGAAGTTCAGGAAAAAAAGGTTCCACCTGTTCGGACATGAGCATTCCCTTGTAAATAATGGTCTTGTAGGAAAGGCTCAAAATATAAAAATATTTACCGCCTTTAATCCCAGAAAAACGAATCGTGTTTTCCGCGCGGCGGCGGATAACGTAGAGTTTACGTTCAAACGCCATATCATCCTGAAGTTTTGCATTTCGACCAATGAAAGCTTGACGGACAAACGGCTCGGCGGATTTCGCTGTATTTCCAATGGAAGCATCATTGGTTGGAACGGTACGCCAACCAAGAAAGTGTTGCCCTTCTTCCTTAATGATTCCCTCAAAAAGTTTTTCGCAATTTTTTCTCTCTTCAGCATTAGGAGAAAGATAAATCATGCCAACACCATATTCTTTTGGCGAAGGAAGTTTGATTCCCTCTTTTGAAGAAGTTTCTTTTAAAAACTCATGTGGGACTTGCAGAAGAATTCCTGCGCCGTCACCTGTATTCGCTTCGCAACCGCAAGCACCGCGGTGACGGAGATTGAGGAGCACGGTAAGCGCTTGCTTTACAATTTGATGGGACTTCTTGCCTTTCACGTTCACGACGAAACCAACGCCGCAAGCATCATGCTCAAAACGCGGGTCATATAATCCCTTGGTCATCCCCGCGGAAGCGGGGATCCAGGATTTTAGATTCCCGCTGGAGTTTACCCCCGTCCCGAGATTCCCGCTTTCGCGGGAATGACAGCACTTAAGATTGACCCGGCCCATAAATGTATTCCTTCAAATAATGGATTTCATATTGAGAATCTTCAATCACGGATTTCACAATATCACCAATCGATACAATTCCTTGCAATTTTCCGCTTGCTACTACAGGAATGTGCCTCACGCGCTTTTGCGTCATGACCCCCATAATGTAACTCGTTTCATCTTCAGGTGAGCCAATAATAACTTCTTTCGTCATCAATTTACTCACAGGCATTGCATCCAACTCTTTGCCGTTCTCGAAACAGCCGCGCACAATATCGCGCTCTGAAATAATTCCAACGATTCCACCTTTTTCATCCAGAACAAGCAAAGCGCCAATTTTTTGATTCACCAAAACCTTGAGTGCATCAGAAATTGTCTGGTTCGCTTTGACTGTCCAGACTTTTGAACCTTTCTTATCCAAAATGTCTTTGAGTTTCATGGTTTAATCCTCCTGTCATCCTGAGGAGGCAAAGCCGACGAAGGATGACATGTAATGGAGCCTGAAAACCCCGCACAAGCAACCACTTTAAGAATCACTTCTTCAATCACGCGGTTCGGCGTGGAAGCTCCTGCCGTAACCCCAATCCTTGTTTTTCCTTCGGGCAACCAATTCCGGCTCACAATTACTTCCGAACGGTGAGCAGGTTTATGGCGTATTTCCTCTTTCGAAATAATTTCATCGGCATCCCGCACATGAAACGCAGGACAAAATTCAGACGAAATCTCACATAAATGTCCCGTATTGCTTGAATTATAACCACCTACTACAATCATCAAATCAACTCCCGAACGGGCCAGCTTTAAAATCGCATCCTGTCGGTCTTGGGTGGCACTACAAATCGTATCAAAATGCCGAAAATGGTTCGGAAGTTCCTTCGCTCCGTAACGTTCGCGCATTGCAGCTTGAATCATCTCTGCAATTTCAAGGGATTCACTTGAAAGCATCGTGGTCTGATTGGCACAACCCACTTGCATCAAATCATGCTCCGGATTAAATCCTGGCGAAGCGGTTTTAGTAAATTCCTTGAGGAATTCTTCAGAACTTAACTTGCCGAGAATAAAGTCGCAAACCTTTTTGGCTTGTTCCTTGTCTTTGACCACTAAGAATTTCCCGTTCGGATATTGAGTGGCACGAGAACTGGTGGCTTGAGTTTCCTCATGATCAAATTTGCCATGAATCACCGAGGTGAAACCGTCTTGAGCGTATTTCTCAACCCGCCGCCACACAGCAACAACTGATCCGCAAGTCGTATCCACCAAAACGGAGCCTTTTGATTTCAGAACTTCAAGCTCATGAGTCGGTGTGCCAAACGCCGGAATCAAAACAACGTCTTCTTTCGTAATTGAATCAAGCGAAGGAGGAGATCCATTAGACGCACCGCTCTCCTGATTTCCCTTAAGAAATTCAATTCCAAGTTCCTTGAGCTTCGCATTTACCCTTGGGTTGTGAATGATTTCACTCGTCAAATAAATCTTACGCTCCGGAAACCGTTTCCGCGTTTCATAAGCCAAATCTACAGCTCGGTCTACACCATAGCAAAATCCAAATTCTTGAGCCAAACAGATTGTCAGATCGCCGGCTACGAACTCATAATTGGAAGCTTTGATCTTTTCAATTAAAGAGCTGTGATAACTTTCTTCAAGAAGAGGCAAAATCTCTTGCTTCAAACCAAAACCTCTTCTGATGATTGTTTCTTGCTTGTCCATCTCATCACCTGATTGTTCCCCAAAGGGGAAACTTGCAAAGTTACAAGAGCGCGTTTGACGTATGCAACTCCCACAACCTGAAAACGCTCTCTTGCCAATCAGGCGGTGGGACCATAAGTTATTAAGTATACTGAATTTCCAACTTAAAGTCTAATTTGAACGTCATTGCGAGCGAAACGAAGCAATCTCTCAAAATGTCATTCCCGCGAAGGCGGGAATCTATGGATCCCCGATTAAAACACATGCGGCTTTGCCGCAGTGCTGCTCCGCTGCATTCGGGGATGACAAACGTCTAACTTTGCCTCCTCGCAATGACATCGTAAGTCATTGATTTACATCATTTTGCGAGAAGGGGGTAGAACACGACGGCGAGTCCAAGGAAAGCGAGGTAGCCTACCACATCGGTAACGGTGGTCAGAATAATATTGGAGGATTGGGCAGGATCTTGTCCAAGTGCTTTCATTAAAATAGGAATTCCTGCTCCAGCTATTCCCGCGGACACCATATTAATTACCATGCCGATTGCAATCACAACTCCTAAAAATATATTCCCATTCCAAAACCAAGCAACCGCTCCAGCCGCAATGCCCACCATAATCCCATTAATCAAACCCAGCATTGCTTCTTTGATAATCACTTTTTGTGCCACGCGTGGCTCCACTTCTCGCAATACCAGTCCTCGTATGACTACAGCAAGCGATTGAGCGCCAGCATTACCACCCTGAGAAGCAATAATCGGCATGAAGACCGCAAGGGCAGTTAATTTTGCGATCACCCCTTGAAAAAGCGCAATAACGGAGGCGGCAAGAAAAGCGGTGGCTAAATTAATATTGAGCCAAAGCAAACGTTTCTTCATCGAAAAACCAATAGGTGAAAAAACATGCTCATCACCACCGGCACCGAACATTTTTTGAATATCTTCCGTTGCTTCTTCCTGAGCAGAAGCAATGAGCTCATCCGTGCGGATGGTGCCCAACAAATGACCATTCTTATCAACCACGGGAACTGAAATAAAAGAACGTCCTTCTAACGCTTGAATCACTTTTTCCCGGTCCATGGCTGCTTGTACTCGAAACACATTGGGAATCATCACGGCATCAAGCAAAACCCCTTCATCGGCCAAAAGGAGTTCTCTCATATTCAGAACTCCTTTCAGACAATTGTTTGAATCCGTCACGTAAAAATAATTCAAAGCAATTCCCTTTTGAGCCATAGATCTCAACTTTCGAATGGCTTCGCCGACTTGCATCTTTTCGTTAAAGGCAACTACGTTGGGCGTCATGATCCGCCCGGCAGTATCCTCTGGATAGGTGATGAGTTTTCGGATGTGATCGGCTTGTCCCGGATCGATCCGTTCCAGGAATCCTTCGCGATCTTCCTGCCGTTGAACACATAAAATAAGCTCGGCCGCGCGCGGCACTGTCATTTTTCCAAAGATCTGCGCCGCGGCTTCTTCCGGCAGACTAAACAAAAGCGCAGCGGCAAAATGGGGTTCCAAGGAATTAAAAGCTCGAGAGGCAAGTTCAGGCGAGACGCTTTTCAGAATAAAAAGTGCTTCTTCCTTGCTGAGCGCCTCCAAACTATGGGCCGCATTAACGGGATTGAGCTCAAAAAATTTATTAATGATGGAAACAGCAGAATCTTCCGGTGCCATAGTGATAACAAATTATAGCATGCGGATGGTTTTGGAAATCATCTTTCCTGCCTGGTTTAAGTCTGAAGACTTGTGAACGATAGAAATGAAGTTTGCCTCAAATTGAGAAGGCGCTGTATAAATTCCAGCGGCGAGGAGTTTATGAAAATACTCAGCGTATCGTTTTGCATTTGAATGCTTCGCAGTGCGAAAATCCGTCACGGGAACTCCCGAGAAAAAAAGGGTAAAACAAGAACCGATTCGGTTCAATGTAATGGGAAGTGAATATGTTTTGATTTCTGAATCGAGAAACTCATAGAAGCGTTCGCTCTTAGAATCAAGTTCCTTGTAAAAATTGGGGTTGCGAAGCCGTTTCAAAGTGGCAATTCCTGCTGCTGTTGCAATGGGATTTCCAGATAGAGTACCCGCTTGATACACCGGCCCTTCCGGAGCTAAATGATCCATTAATTTTTTCCGGCCGCCAAAGGCTCCGATCGGAAGACCTCCACCTAAAACTTTCCCAAGACAAGTTAAGTCCGCATGAATTCCGAATTTTTCCTGAGCGCCTCCCAAAGCAAGACGAAAACCCGTGATGACTTCATCAAAAATTAAAATAACATCGAAACGTTTCGTAAGAGCCCGAACTTTTTCCAAATAGCCTTTCTTAGGCAAAACCACACCCATATTGGCCGGTATGGGTTCTAAAATGAAACAAGCAATCTCATGAGCATTGTTTTTAAACAGCCGTTCCAGCGCTTCGGGATCGTTATAAGGAATTGAAAAGGTAAGTTTCGCAAGCTCTTCTGGAACTCCGCGTGAATCAGCTACACCAAAAGTTGCTACGCCCGAACCCGCTCGAACCAACAAAGAATCGGCATGACCGTGATAGCCTCCATCGCATTTTACAATTTTCTCCTTCCTTGTTACTCCTCGCGCCAAACGAATTGCACTCATCACCGCTTCAGTGCCTGATGAAACCAAACGAACTTTCTCAATGGAAGGAAATGCGGCTTTGATTAATTCGGCAAGCTGAACTTCATTTTCAGTGGGAGCGCCGTAACTCGTTCCTAACTTCGCTTGTTTTGTAACGGCACGCACCACCTGAAGATCACTATGCCCCAAGATCAAAGGACCCCAAGACATCACAAAATCAAGATAACGCTTGCCGTCTACATCCCAAATGAAGGGACCTTTCCCTTTTCGGATAAACTTAGGAACGCCACCAACCGCGCGGAACGCCCGAACCGGCGAATTGACCCCACCGGGAATGAGAGTTTGAGCTTTTTGGAATAATTTTTCAGAGTGACCCATTTTTCGATTGTACCATTCTCATTGAATCAAATTACCGGACCAAAGATGTTTGGTGAACACCGAATATGGTAGGATTTCGATTCCATCCTCTGTTTTCCGGGCGCGATCTTCAAGCGATATTAGGATCCTCCTTCTTATTTTTGGGTGATCCTTGATGATCTCGCGTAGTCCTTGCAAATGGTCAAGGGTAATTCGTGCACATGATTTTGCTTCAATCGCCATATCCATATTGCCTACAATAAAATCCACCTCAATGCTGCTGGCAAGGCGCCAATAGCTCAAATCATAATCCATCCCGCCGTAGGCGCGGTGTGCACATAATTCATGGAATACCCAATTTTCAAAGGCTTTTCCAAAAAGTTCCGAACCGGGTGTGAGTTTTCCCCGTTTGGCTAAGTAATTGACGACTCCTACATCCGAAAAATAGAATTTAGGCGTTCCAATCACACGGCGTTTTGGCCGTTTACGGTAAGCTTCCAAAAACCGGCCCAGCATCGTATCGATCAATATTTGAAAATACTCTTTAACGGCGGGTCCTGAAATGCCGCAGTCTCTTGCAATCGTGGCGTAATTGATAAGTTCAGTATCGGAAAGAGCAGCCGCGGCCAGAAAATTGGAAAAAGTCGGAAGATTTCTCACGAGCGCTTCCGCAGCAATTTCTTCCTTTAGATAATCATTAACATAAGAGCGTACGAGTCGTTCATGAGATGCCGTCAAATAATGTCGAGGAAGATAGCCCTGATTGATCATCCTCACGAGATCGAAATCAGATCCAATTTCCTCGGAAACAAATCCGAAGAGTTCATACCGGACTGCCCGGCCGCCAAGAAGGTTGGCATGCCCTTTCCTCACTTTCCGGGCACTTGATCCGCACAAACCGAATACAAATCCCGCATTTTCAATCAGCCAATGGACCTCATCAAGAAGGGCTGGGATTTTTTGAATCTCATCAATGACAACAAAATTGGCTTTCTTTTCGGATTTGGCAAAAAGAAGTTCTTCACGAAGCAAACTGGGTTTCTCGAGCAGTCGGACGTAAAGATCGGTCTTCAAGAGATCGTGCCAGATTGCATCTGGATAGTCCGCTTTAAGAAGCATGCTCTTTCCGCTCTGCCGCGGCCCCCAGAGAAAAAAACTCTCTTCTGGATTGGGGGGAAGCTGTAATTTTCGTTTAATCATGACATTCATATATCATGATAATCTAAAGTGGTCAATTACATTATTCTTTGTTCTAGGGGGAAGGGTAATTGTTTAGCCCTCTGAAGTAATCCCTTCAAGAAATGCGGGGTCGGCCGTTATTAGAATGTGAATAACGGCCAACTTCTTCTCACCGAGAAGACCAAAGAAGAACTCATCGAAATCATCCTCCAGAAAGAAAAGCGCATTCAGGAGCTGGAGAAAAAACTCCTAGAGAAAGAAAAAGCCGAGGCTCATAAGAAATTCTTGAAAGCTCAAAGACTCTTGCCTAAAGCCAAACGGCCTAAAGTCCCTGGCCAGAAGGTTGGTCACCCCGGCTTGACCCGCATCAAACCCAAAACAGTCGACCGCGTCATTGAACAAACCTTGAAGCAATGCCCCGATTGCCATCATCATTTAAGTGAGTCTCAAGAAGTCTTTGACCATATCCAGGAAGACATCGTACCCGCACACCCTGAAGTCACACTTTTTAAGAAACATCGTTACTGGTGCCGGCATTGCAAGAAACTTGTGACAGCTCCTTATGCCCCTGAAGAAATTCCCCAGGGTAATCTCGGTCCCAATGTTTTGATTCAAACCGTAATCTTAAAATATCATCACGGTCTTCCTTTCAATAAGATCAAAGAACTCTTTGAAAGTCTTTGTCATTTTGAGGTCTCTGAAGGAGCTTTAGCTCAGGCGCTTCAGAGAATCAGTGAGTGGCTTCGAGTGGAACAAAATCAAATCTTGAAAGCTGTCCGCGCAAGCCCCCACCTTCATATGGATGAGACCGGCTGGAAAGTCTCGGGCACGAATCATTGGCTTTGGGCTTGTGTCAATGAACGGCTCGCTTACTACCAGATCGCCCAAAGCCGGGGAGCTAAAATCCCTAAGGCCATTCTCCCTAAAGACTACTCAGGGATTCTGGTCACGGACTTCTACGCAGCTTACAACCGGCTGCCGGGCAAGAAGCAAAAGTGTCTGGTGCATTTAATGCGGGAAATGCGCGAGCTTTATCTCAAAGATCAATCCGAGGCTTTCCTCGAACATCACAAAACCTTAAAACGTATTATCTCGGACGCACTGCGTCTCAAAGAATTACAAGGGCAACTCACACTCCCCATTTATCAACGCAGAATCAAACGCTTAAAGACACGGCTTTTTCTTTGGTCTTGCCGTGAGTACCGAAACAAACACTTGAAACGACTTGCACAACGTTTTCTTACTCACTGGCTTCATCTGTTGACCTTTCTGGAACATCCAGAGATTTCCTTCAACAATAACTTGGCGGAAAGAATGATTCGTCATCACGTGATTCTTCGTAACCGAAGCTTTCAGAATCGCTCCCAAAAAGGAGCGGCTGCCCATCAAACCTTAATGAGCCTCCTGCATACCTTACAGCTCCAAGGTAAAAACCCTCTGGCCTTTCTGAAAAAGGCTTATCTCAAACACCGTCAAGGAAATCCTCTACCCATCCTTAGAATCGCTTCAGGCAGCTAAACAATTAC
>Ga0209515_10002879_pt1 | contig 25445 bp, 23 predicted proteins | sample Subgroupgradi54m_FD_187454 | JGI IMG/M metagenome (GOLD analysis project Ga0209515, IMG submission 187454) | Subsurface groundwater microbial communities from S. Glens Falls, New York, USA - GMW60B uncontaminated upgradient, 5.4 m (SPAdes)... ... | reverse complement strand
GAGGTTTTTGCGCCATGGGCCGAGTATAGCAAGCGGGGAGTTGTCATGAAGCTGCAATGGACGTAGACTCCGAAAGGACGCTATTTCCGTGCCACGCCAGTGGTCCAACCATCAACAACGAAGGTGACTTATGTGCGCTATCATCGGCCTTGCGAACGCGGCGAAAGCCGCCGAACGGACCATGGCCGGCCTGCACGCCATGCAGCACCGCGCTATCGATTACGCGGGTATCGTTACGACCGACGGCCAGCAGTTCTATGAGCACCGAGGCAAGGGTCTCGCTCGTCAAATCTTCCTCAAGAAGGTGGATGGCGGCAAGGAGATCGTGCTTGACCGGCTCCATGGCCGCTACGCCATCGGCCACTTGCGCTACCCGACGGTGGCTGATCGGCCCGATCGGCTCAACATACAACCGATCGAAGGGCTCTATAACGGGACGAAGTTCTATCTCGCCCATAATGGAAACCTGACCAACCGACAGGAGCTCACAGAGCAACTCCCCGGTCTCCGGCTGGCGACCGATATGGATTCGGAACTCATTGTCCGGCTCCTCGAGCGCAATGCGACCGGAAATATCGTCCGGGACCTGGGTAAGATCTGTGCACGGACGCTTCAAGGTAGCTACTCGCTTGTATTGCTTTTCCCCGATCGGCTCATCGCCGTCCGGGACCCGTCAGGGTGCCGACCGCTCTCAATTGCTCGCAATGGTAATCTCATTGCTGTTGCCTCAGAAACCTGCGCATTCGAGACGCTCGGTCTCCATCATGTGCGGGACGTGAAGCCGGGAACCATATTTGAGGTTCATGGCAATCCGGTGCAGACCAATGGTTTTTGTTTCGCAGAGGAAACCCCGGCCCGATGCCTATTCGAGCTGGTTTATTTCTCCCACCCGACGAGCCGAGTGTTCGACGTCCCTGCGAGCACATTTCGACAACAGCTTGGGGAGCTCTTTGAAGTGAAGCGGCCAGTTCTGAATGCTGACCTCGTGGTCGGTGTTCCCGACAGCGGAACAGCATTCGCTGTCGGCTGGGGTCGAAGTGGTCGGTCGGGCCGGTTCATCCCAGTAGTCGTCCGGAACCATTACGTCGGGCGCACGTTCATTGCGGCGAATCAAGCGTTACGAGATGCGGAGGTCGCACAGAAGTTTCAGTTCGACCTTGACGCCTTACGTGGCAAACGAGTTGTCCTTCTCGATGATTCGATTGTGCGTTTGACCACGCTTCCGGAGGTGGTGGCGCGCATCAAGGCGGCGGGAGCAGTTGAGGTTCATGGTCGGATTGCCTTCCCGCCGGTCCGCCATCCCTGTCTCTATGGCATTAATACGCCGAGTTACGAGGAACTTGCGGCAGCGAACTGTTCAAATGAAGAGATCAGAAAACGGGCAGGCCTCGATTCGCTCGAGTATTTCAAACTCGAATGGTTCCAGGAATTGACGGGTGATGGTGGCAGTTTCTGCACCGCCTGCGTTACGGGCAAGTACTGGCACGAGAAAAAGGCGGCATAACGCCGAACGCCTCGCGGCGGCCTCATAGGCCGCCGCGATTCTTTTTTACCGAAGTCTGACTTCGGTAGTTAATAACTCTTCAAATGCCGCGCCTTGTCGTGGAGGCGTATCTTCTCGAGGGCCTTCGCCTCTATCTGGCGGATGCGCTCGCGCGTGACACCGAACTCCTTCCCCACCTCCTCAAGGGTGTGGTAGATGCCGTCCATGAGCCCGTGACGCATCTCGAGAATCTTGCGCTCCTTGGGCGAGAGATCGTTCAAGATAGACCTAACTTGCTCGGTCAGGATGCGCTCGGATGATTCCTGAATAGGGCTCGGGAGCTTGTCATCAGGGATGAAGTCGCCAAGGGTCGAGCGTTCATCATCATCGCTACCAATGGGGTTCTCGAGTGAGAGCGTGTCCTGATTTATCTTCTCTATCTGATATATCTTCTCGGGCTCCACACCCATCTCGACTGCAATTTCTTCGGGTTGAGGGTCGCGACCAAGTGCCTGGGCGAGTCGGCGAGAGACCTGCTTATACTTCGCGATGGTCTCGACCATGTGTACGGGGATACGGATGGTACGCGACTGGTCGGCCAAGGCACGCGTGATGGCCTGGCGAATCCACCACGTCGCATAGGTAGAAAATTTATAGCCCTTCTTCCAGTCGAATTTTTCGACAGCACGGAAGAGACCGATGTTCCCTTCTTGAATGAGGTCGAGAAGGGTGAGGTCAGGTGAGCGTCCGACATATTTCTTCGCGATAGAGACGACGAGACGGAGGTTGCTCCTCGCGAGGATGTTGCGCGCCTCATTGTCGCCCCTTTCAATCCGCTGGGCGAGCTCGCGCTCCTCGGCGGCGGTAAGCAGAGGATATTGACCTATTTCCCGAAGGTAAATTTGTATGGAATCATAGCCGGTGGATTGGCGGTCCTTGATGTTACGGGTCGCGAGATATTGATCTGCATTATCTTCGAGAATGCCGCCCTCGAGCACGTCCACACCTGCAACTGCAAAACGCTCGTAGAGCGCCTCGAGAAAGTCGACATCCTCCTCAACGTGGGGGAAAGACTTGAGAATCTCGCTGTAGGTGACGTAGCCGCGCTCCTTGCCCTTCTTGAGGAGCTCGTCGGCAGAGAGCGCCTTGGCCGAGGCGGCTTTCGCACGGGAGATTGAAGCCGCCTTGCGCAGGACATGCTTGACGCGTGGCTTCCCGCCAGAGGACTTTGCCTTCTGGATATTCTTATTTTTTGTGGGGGCGCGAGCTGCCACCCGCTTTTTGGTGGGCTTGCTAGTCTTGCGTATTGAATGCGCCGACTTCTTTTTTGGACGAGTTGCCATGAATAATGGTGGTGAGGATTGAAAAGACAATCAAGAACCTATCTGAGCGAGACGAGCAGAGAGCTCCACGCATCGTGCGCCTGCTGTCTCAATCGTAGGGATATCGCCCACAGCCTCTGCGTGCCGCAGAGCAGCTACTGCCTCTTGATACGCCTCGCGGATAACCGCTTCTTCAAAGGCGTGCAGGAGTTCGTCGGCCGCATGCTCACCCGGCTCCTCCCCGAAGGCTTGTTCTGCCTCGAACAAGACTCGTTCGGAAGGGGTGGTAGCAAGCACTGCCTCGTCTCCGATAATACGAGCGTACTCTGTTTGTATCCTCTGCGCAAGGGGAGATTTGGGATAGGCGTGGACAGCTCCAGAGAGGAGAGTAGCGCGGGTTAGACGTGCAGAAATTGGGTTGGTGGTCATGCTGACTGGTCGAACACCTTGAAAGTCAGACTTTCCAGAAGAGCTTGAAAGTCTGACTTTCAAGAGAGATTCGCGGACGGACTCCGAGGAGAGGCCAAGTGACCGAGCGACCGACTGTGCCGCGCGCTCGCGCTCCATGGGGCTCTTGGTTGCAAGGATGAGCGGTAAAATAATCGCCTCGACAAGCCGCAAAAGGCGGTTCGAGTCGCGTTCACGCTCAGCGAGAGCCGCTAAGAAAAATTCGATAACGGGCTCGGCACTCTTCATGCGTGCAGTGAAATCCTTCACATCCCGTGTAATCAGATCAGCCGGATCTTCATCAAGCGGCAAGCGCGCCGCCTTCACGCGCAATCCCGTGCGTAAAGCGGCTTGCGCGGCCGAAGCACTTGCCTTGAGTCCTGCGTTGTCGGCATCAAGTACAAGCATGAGATTATCGCTGTAGCGCTTCATAAGAGCGAGATGTTTTTCTGTGAGTGCCGTGCCCGAGAGTGCTACTGTGTTGCCGAAACCAGCTTGGTGAGCATGGAGCGCATCCATCTGTCCTTCGACGAGCAGGGTGAACCCGCGCGTGCGGATAGCGTCCTTGGCGACATCAAGGCCGAAGAGAATATCGGACTTGTGATAGATCTCGGTCTCGGGCGAATTGAGATACTTGGCTGGATCGTCAGGAGAGAGCGCGCGCCCGGTGAAGGCCACAATGCGCCCGCCTACATCGCAAATAGGGAACATGAGCCGATTGCGGAAGCGGTCGTAGTAGGTGCCAAGCTTCCCCTCCGCTTCTTTAATCAACCCGGCGGCAAGTAGCTCTGGCGTCGTGAAGCCTTCCGCACCAAGCGCCTCGAGAAGTGTTCGCCACCCTTCTGGCGCATACCCAATGCTCCAAGAGGAAATCGTTGCGTCTGTGAGACCGCGCTTCTTCGCATAGTCCTCGGCGGCGCTCCCCGGCAGGTGCGAGGCATACCACTCGGCCGCGCGCGCCATCGCGCTATACAGGCGCTCGCGTTTGTCTGTGCGCTCTTTGCCACCGCTCGAGTATTCGAGCGGCACGCCTGCTTTTTCTGCGAGCATCTTGAGTGCGCCCTTGAAATCTACACCCTCTATCTTCTCGATGAAGGAAAACATGTCGCCGCCCTCGCCACAGCCGAAGCAGTGATAGCTCCCGCGCTCCAAGGAGACGTGGAATGAGGGCGTCTTCTCTTTATGAAAGGGGCAGAGGCCCACCAGCGAGCGGCCTGCCTTGTGCAATTTCACATACGGCCCCACCACATCCTGTATCGTGAGCTTATTCTTCACCTCCTGTACCGTGTCCCCCGCCATGCCTTGATGTTACTGCATTTTCGGGGTACTTGACAAGAAAAATAGAACCATTACAATTTGTATAGGTCTAACCCTGCTGGAGGCAGCATATCAATGGGCGAAACTATCATTTCTCTCGCCGAGATTGTGGCATTCGTTGTGATTATCTGGATACTGTTCAGATAGGCAGTTCAGAACCAGCGCACCAACGCCAAGCGGCCCGGACAATGTCCGGGCCGCTTCTGCGTCTATGCTATACTGTCCACATGTTTACGGCTGTATACAAGAAAGAGCCGCGGGGATACGCTGCCTGGATTGAGGAGATTCCGGGTGTGAATACGCAGGGGCGCACTCGTGCAGAAGCACGCGAGAATCTGGAGGATGCTCTCCATGAATTCGTCCTTGCCCAACGCATGTTCACCAAACGCGCTCGTGGCCGCGGGACGACTCTTGTCCGCGAGAAGCTTGGTGCATTCTGATGAAGCGCACCGACTTGGTGCAGCATCTACTCCGGCACGGCTGCATCTTCCGGCGAGAGGGCGCAAGGCATTCTGTATTTCATAACATTGTTTCTGGCCTCTCTTCGACTGTCCCGCGCCACTCGGAGATTTTTCCGAGTATCACTCGAAAAATTTGTAAAGATCTGGGAATTCCGGCTCCGCGCGGCAGATAACGCCAAACGGCGTTTGAAATATATTTCGTATATGATATGATGCATTAGGAATTGTTTGGGAGAAAGTTCATGCACAAACGATCTGCTAGAGGGTCGCTCATGGAGAGAGTGGGGGTTTCTATCTTCTGCCTCTTCCTCGTATATCTCTTTGGTAGCGTCGTGGTCCACCACGCCTGGCCAAGCCTGCGAACGACCGAGGTCACCTGCCAGGCTGTGGGCGATACCTTCGACGTGAAGTCGTCGGTAAGCTGTGACTGGCACGCGGTAAACGTGCTAGAGATCGGGCGCACCGATATCCACTATTGGGCGGATGGCACCTGGCACCCCTTCAACGAATCCGCAGAGGGGCTGTTAGGGCAAGACGAGCCCGTGCTCTGTCGGGCTGTGCTCTGGCGCTACCGGACTGGGACATTCAGCTGGCTACTCGACGGACTCGAACATCCGAAATATCTGGAGGACTGTCGACTGGCCCCTAACGACTCGCTGATGTGAACACGCTAACGCTAAACGCCCCGGACTAGGTCCGGGGCGTTGTTGTAAGCCTATGCAGTGAGTTGCCCCACCTGCCGGGGCTTCTTGAAGGGGCCGTAGCCCATCCTCCCGAGGACATCAGCGATGTCCTGTTGCCGCGCGTACACGCGCTTCGTGCGACTTTCTGTCTCACGGATGGTGTCGCCGAGCGCCAACCAGAGGTTATGTAATACCCCTCGTGCCAGCCAGAGATCGCCGTAGAAGGGGTTATCCGAGGTCGAATCTCGTCCTCGAAAGAGTTCGAGCATTTCGGGTTCGGAGAGGATACGGAGGGCGATACTGCTCGCGACGACTACGCCGAGAGCGAATTGCTTATGAGTCTGTCCCCAGATGACCTCGAGCTTGAAGAGACGCCACGCTCGTTTGGTATCTTGCTCGATTTCTTTCTTCCCAAGCAGTAGGTTCGTCGATCGATGCCGCATTCTTGTAAACGGCTTATTGCAAATTGTCCCACAATCGAGGAAGCGCGTGCCCGGAGGAGTATCAATTTCGCCCTTGGCGATTATCGATGGGCTCACTTCTTGCCGACACCCAAACAAGTTCGGCATGGTACGCAGGATTTCCCCGACGGGCTTCATCCGGCCGATGTCGCCAAACGATACGTCTTTGAGGGCGTCATCGATGAGGACTACCCAGTCCTCTGGCGCGAGCGAGGCCGAGGTAATATTCGATTCCCCGCGCACGAATGCGAGCGGGGTCATGCCGTCCAAGACCGCAGTCATGGCGGGACTCCTTCAGTTGTTGACGAGAGGAACCGCAGTTCCACGGCGATGGTAGCATGTGCAGTCCGAGATGCCAAACGGCCCCGGTAATCCGGGGCCGTTTTAGCTTATGTAAGGGTTTACGAAACCCTTAATGTTACGAGACGCTGCGCGAAGATGCGGAAGAAGAAGGTCGTGGAGTGTAGGGATATTCGGAGCGTTCGGGGACAGGGCGCGCGGCCTGGAGCTTCGCGATGGAGGCGTACTTCTTGCTGCCGGCAAAGCCAGTGCCCGCCGGGATGAGGCGCCCCAGAATGACGTTCTCCTTGAGGCCACGCAGGCGATCTACCGAGCCCTTGAGAGAGGCATTGATGAGAATCTTTGTCGTCTGCTCGAAGGATGCGGCCGAGAGGAAGGAGCGACGGGAGAGCGCGCTCTCTTTGATACCAAGCACTATCTCGCGGCCCTTGGGCGGCATTTTGCCGGACTCCTCGGCCTCCGCGAGCGCCTTTGCGTATTCCCAATCCTCGAGCACATCGTTCACTGAATAATCGGTGTCGCCCGTCTCGGTAATCTTGACTCGCGAGAACATCTGCTTGACCACGACCTCGAGGTGCTTACGAGAGACGGGCGCGCCTTGGAGCTCGTAGATCTTCGCCGCCTCGGCGATGATGTACTCCTGCACGGTGGCGCGACCTGCGTACTCGAAGAGATCGTCCAGGTCGGCCGAGCCGTCGGTAAGTATCTGGCCCCGCTTGACTTCCTCCCCCGCCTTCACCAAGGGGACACGTGGATAGGGCGCGAGATATTCGTATGCCGAGCCATCTTTCTTGCCCTGGCCCTTTATAGGAGCAACGACGACAACCTTCTCGTGGCCGACCTCTCTCACCTCCATGACGATACCGTCGGACTTGCTGATGACGGCCGGATTCTTTGGTGAACGCTTCTCGAACACTTCCTCCACTCGGGGAAGGCCCGAGGTGATGTCGCCACCTACTGACGCCGCACCGCCTGCGTGGAAGGTGCGCATCGTGAGCTGGGTACCGGGCTCGCCGATAGCTTGCGCGGCGACGGTGCCGACTGCTTCGCCGAGGTCAACCATCTCACGACTCGTAAGGTCCATACCGTAGCAGGCCTGGCAGACGCCATAGCGCGTCTCGCACGACATCGGCGAGCGCACCGATACCGCTTGGAGAGAGGAAGCGGCAATGGCTTCAGCATCTTCGATAGAGAGGTACTGACCCTTCTTGGCGAGCGTTGTGCCGCCCTCGGCGGCGGCCTCTGAGAGAACGCGGCCTCGGATAGCTTCAGCGAAGTCGATTGCTAGGCCTGAGGCAGAGACGCGACTAATAGTGATGCCGCGCTTCCCGCCACAATTCACTTCCGTGATGATGGAATCCTGTGCGACGTCAAAGAGACGGCGAGTGAGGTAGCCGGCCTTGGCGGTGCCAAGCGCGGTGTCGGCGAGGCCTTTGCGCGAGCCGTGGGTAGAGGTGAAGTACTCGACCGGGTTCAAGCCCTCAATCATCGAGGAGATCACGGGCACCTCAATGGTCTTCCCCGCGGTGTCCTGGATGAGGCCCTTCATACCGGCCATAATGTTCAAGTTCCCTATCGAGCCGCGAGCGCCGGACTTGATGATGTCGTGCACCGAACCCTCTGGGTCGAGCATTTCCTCGACAAGGTTCTCGATATCTTGCTTCGTGCCGTGCCAAATCTCGATGACCATACGACGCTTCTCATCCTCCGCGAGGAGGCCATTGCGGTAATCCTCCTCGAGGTGCGCGACCTTCGCGCGCGCCACTTCAATGAGCGCGGCCTTGCCCGAGGGCACCGAGACGTCGTCTAAGGACCACGTAATGCCGGCCTTGGTCGCATACTCGAAGCCGAAGTGCTTGATGCGGTTGACGATTACCGGAACGGCGTCGAGCCCGTAGCGCACGATGCAGTCGTTCACGATGCTCGAGAGCACTTTCTTAGTGACCGCTGCATTCACGAACGGGTAATCGGAGGGGAGTACGGTGTTGAAGATGAGGCGACCGACCGTGGTCTCAAATGGCTTGTCCCCGAACGCCGCGTATTTCGGCTTGCCGGCAACCGGTAGAATCTGTACCTTCGCGCGCAAGTCGAGCGCATCATAATCTCGCGCGAGAATGGCCGCGTTTGGCGAAGAAAAGTTGCCGCCCTCGCCCTTGGCTCCTTCGACGAGCTTCGTGAGCCAGTAGGCGCCGAGCGCAATGTCGTGGCTGGTCGCGATGACCGGCAGGCCGCTCCCCGGCTTCAGGATGTTCTTGTTCGCACTCATGATATTCTTCGCCTCCCACTGCGCCTCCTCTGAAAGAGGGACGTGCACAGCCATCTGGTCGCCGTCGAAGTCGGCGTTGAAGGCCGGACACACGAGCGGATGAAGTCGGATAGCGTCGCCCTCAATGAGTTGTGGGCGGAAGGCCTGGATACCTTGACGGTGGAGCGTGGGTGCGCGGTTGAGAAGCACATATTTGCCCTGTATTGCCTCTTCAAGAATCTCCCATACCTCGGGGACACCGTCTTCGATAAGACGGCCGGCACCACGAATATTGAAGGCGAGGTCTCGGCTCAAGAGACCAGCGATAACGAATGGTCGGAAGAGCTCGAGGGCCATATGCTTCGGGAGACCGCACTCGTCGAGCTCAAGATCGGGACCCACCACGATAACCGAGCGGCCAGAGTAGTCAACGCGCTTACCGAGCAAGTTCTGGCGGAAGTAGCCTTGCTTTCCTTTCAAGTAGTCGGCGAGACTCTTCAGCGGGCGGCGCTGTGCAGGAGTGAGCGCGCCGGTTGCGGCACCACCCTTGCGGATAGAGTTGTCGAGCAATGCGTCGACCGCTTCCTGGAGGATGCGCTTCTCATTACGCAAGATGACCTCCGGTGCGTGAATATCGATAAGCTTCTTGAGGCGATTGTTGCGATTGATGACGCGACGATAGAGATCGTTCACGTCGGAAGTCGCGTGGCGGCCGCCTTCGAGTGCGACCATGGGGCGAAGCGCAGGCGGGATAACCGGAATCCTCGTCAAGAAGAGCCACTCGGGACGAATCCCAGCCGCGAGCATACCAGCGATGAGTGAGAGGCGCTTCGCGAGCTTCTCACGCTCAGCGGCACCAGCTTTCCCATAGCGAGCGAGGAGTGTTGCTTCAAGCGCCTTCAAGTCGAGTGCGCGGAAGATGTCGTAGATAGCTTCAGCGCCGATGCGAGCCTCAAAGAGACCGCCGTACTTGACCGAGAAACGGTGATACTCAAGCTCGTCGAGAACGCGACCGACGACAACGCCGTCGATCTCTTGCTTCGCGTTCGTCATCCGCTCCTTGAGCGCGTCACGCTCTTTATCGTTGTTGGCGGCCTTGTATTTCGCCTTATATTCGCCCTCGAGCTCGGTCAAGAGGCTCTTCTTCTCGTCGTCGGCGACCTTGGTCACAATATAGCCGGCGAAATACACCACTTTCTCGATATCAATAGCAGAAGTGCCAAGCAAGAGCGCTATCCTTGAGGGGACCGAGCGCAAGAACCAGATGTGAGCGACTGGCGTGACAAGCTCGATGTGGCCCATGCGCTCACGGCGCACAATGCTCCGCGTAATCTCGACACCGCACTTGTCGCAGACGATGCCCTTGTAGCGAATACCCTTGTACTTGCCGCAGTAACACTCGTAGTCTTTTTCTGGGCCGAAAATCTTCTCGTCGAAGAGGCCGTGCTTTTCCGAGCGTTGGGTGCGGTAGTTGATGGTCTCGGGCTTCGTTATCTCGCCGTGACTCCAGGCGAGGATTCGCTCGGGCGAAGCGAGGCGGAGCGTAAGCGCGTTCCAGAGATCGCGCGGCGGGAGTGGGACGCGGGAGGAGGTGCGTGGGGTGAAGGCCATAGGCAAGATTTAAATATTTAAATGTTTAAATATCGGATGCTATGCATCCGGATCGGGCGGGAGCGAGACCGGCTCCACGTCGAGGGCGAGTCCGCGAATCTGATTGGTAAGCACCGCGAAGGAGGCTGGCGTGCCCGAATGGCTAATCGGTTCGCCCTTCACAATCGCATCGAAGGCGGCCGAACGGCCTTGGATGTCGTCGGACTTGATAGTGAGCATTTCCCGAAGCGTATAGGCCGCGCCGTAGCCAAGCAGAGCCCACACCTCCATCTCGCCGAAGCGCTGGCCGCCGTTCTGCGCCTTGCCGCCGAGCGGCTGTTGGGTGATGAGTGAGTAGGGACCGATACTACGCATATGAATCTTGTCTTCCACCATGTGGTGAAGCTTGAGGACATACATGTAACCGACAGCGACCTTCTGTCCGAACTTCTCGCCCGTGGTGCCATCGAAGAGCTGTATCTTGCCAGTGCGGTCGAAGCCAGCAGCCTCGAGCTCAGTGCGTATCTCGTCCGCAGTGGCTCCAGCAAAGGGCGGCACTACTGCCTGATATCCGAGCGTATGAGCGGCGAGCCCTAGATGGAGCTCAAGAATCTGTCCGAGATTCATACGGCTCGGGACGCCGAGCGGGGTGAGGATGATATCGACCGGATTGCCCTGCTCGTCGTAGGGCATATCCTCGACCGGCAAGACGCGACTGATGACGCCCTTGTTGCCGTGGCGGCCGGCGAGCTTGTCGCCCACCGACACGTTACGGACCTGGGCAACCATGACGACTATCTTTTTAATGATGCCGGTCTCGAGCTGGTCGCCTTTCTCGCGAGAGAAGACGCGCACGCCGATAACGCGGCCGCGCTTGCCACCCTCCATCCGGAGCGACGTGTCCTTCACGTCTTTGGCCTTATCGCCGAAGATGCTTCGCAGAAGACGCTCTTCAGGCGTGAGCTGGGTCTCGCCCTTGGGCGTTACCTTGCCGACGAGGATGTCGCCGGGGCGCACCTCCGCACCGATACGGATAACACCCTCTTCGTCGAGATGCTTCAGCCGAAGTTCGCCAACATTCGGAATGTCGTGAGTCGTGGTCTCGGGGCCGAGCTTAGTGTCGCGCACGACGCATTCGAAGTCCTCGATGTGGACCGTGGTGAACTTGGCCTCCTCCACGAGGCGTTCGGAAATGATGATGGCGTCCTCATAGTTAGCGCCGTTCCAGCTCATGAAAGCAACGCGCACATTCTGGCCGAGCGCAAGCTGTCCGCCATCGCTTGAGGAGTGGTCAGCAAGCACGTCGCCCTTCTTCACCTTGTCACCTGTTGCAACCGACGGTCGCTGAAGGAAGGCTGAGTTCTGGTTGGTCTGGGTAAGACCTTGGAGATGGTATTCGCGCTTCTTCCCCTCTTTATTAGTGACAACGATGCGTCGCGCATCGACATAGGTTACGTCGCCAGCTTCTCCTGCAGTGACAAGCCGGCCGGTCGCGCCCGCTGCGCGCTCCTCGATACCAGTAGCCACCAAGGGAGCCTCCGGGATGAGGACCGGGGTCGCCTGCTTCTGCATGTTCGATCCCATCAAGGCGCGGTTGGCGTCGTTGTGGTTGACGAAGGGAATCATCGCGGTGGCCACCGAGAACATCTGATAGGTGGAGGCGTCCATGAGCGTCACGGCCGACTTGGACACGATGACCGGCTCGCCGTCGTGGCGCGCCTCGACCATATCAGCCTTGATGCGGCCCTCGAGGTCGAGCTCGGTCGCACCGTGGGCTATCACTTCGCCTGGCTCTTCAAGTGCGTTCATGTACACGACCTCTCCAGAAGCCTTCCCATCCTTGACCCGGACATAGGGCGTCTCGATGACGCCGAAATCATTCGTGCGCGCCTGAGTCGCTAGACGCAGGATGAGGCCGATGTTCTGCCCTTCTGGCGTGTGGATGGGGCAGAGCCGGCCGTAATGGGAGGGATGCACGTCGCGCACGTCGAAGCCGGCGCGCTCACGAGTCAACCCGCCTGGCCCGAGCGCAGAGACGGTGCGCATGTGCTCGAGCTCAGCAAGCACGTTCTGTTGGTCCATGAATTGAGAAAGCTGGTTGGCCGTGAAGAACTCGCGTACGGCGGCTTGGAACGGGCGCGGATTGACGAGTGCGACTGGAAGCGTAGTTTCGCTTTCAATCGTCGACATGCGATCTTGAATGTTGCGCTTCATGCGGCTCATCCCGACACGCATACGCGCCTGCAGAAGCTCGCCGACAAAGCGTACGCGACGGAAGCCGAGGTGATCGATGTCGTCAGGGCGTGAGTTAGTAGGGTCAGCGTTCAATCGAGCTATCTCTGTGATAATGTTCACGAAGTCTGCGAGTGTGAGCGCACGCTTTTCAAGTGCCTTCGGCGTCGTTGGGAGACCGAAGCGTGCATTCAAGCGGTGTCGACCGACTTTATTGAGGTCATAGCGGTCGGTCGAGAAGAGGGATTGGACGAAATTTTTCGCGTTCTCCGGCGTGGCCAGGTCGCCGTCGCGCATGCGCCGATATATCTCGACGTAGGCCTCTTCGATAGAGGTCGCTTCGTCGTGAGCGAGTGTGGCTTTAATAGCGGCAAGCGCCTTCTCATCGCCCGCGAACTTCTTCGTGACCGCTTCTCCCAAGCCGGCACCAAAGACGGTGAGGAGTTGAGTCACGGGGAATTTACGTTTGCGGTCTATCTTGACGAAGATGGCACCGTCGGCCTCCGAGTCTATCTCTATCCAGACACCGCGCGAGGGGATTATCTTCGCGCCGAAATACTGCGTGCCGCGGATGAACTCACTCGTGAAGAATGCGCCGAAGGAGCGGGCAAGCTGGGGGACAATGGCTCGCTCGACACCTGATACGACGAAGGAGCCGTGCCCCGTCATGAGTGGCATGTCGGCAAGAAAAAGCTCCTGCGACTTCTCCGAGCCCAAGGTCTTGTTGAGGAGAGTGATGATCGCCTTCACCGGCGCCTCGTAGGTGCGCATGTTGTCGCGCGCGAAGGCCTCATCGTATTTGGCCTCGCCAATTTCAAACCCGTCGAAGCGGAGCTCGAACTTCTTGCCCGAGTAGTCGGATATGGGGGAAAATTCTTTGAAAAGCTCGTCGAGGCCGGTCTTCAAGAGCCAGGCAAAGGAAGAGTGTTGATGTCCGACGAGGTCGGGAAATGGGACGGCGGGAGCGTGGTATGCACCGAAAGTCTTCTGAACCAGGTTCTTCTTTGCCATGAGGGGGAGGGGCTGATAGCGAATAAAAAGTATATATAGAAATGCGAACGCACGCAGGGTAACCCGCTCTCGCGCTGTGAACTTTCTCTCTCGCCCGTATGGATTGTTGTACTGCCCCACGCCCTCCAGAACTCATTCGTATCTAATGCCCAAAGCATACGCCCGGCCGTGGGCCCCGTCAAGGACCCTTGTGGATAGCCCGAGAACGTAACCGGGCGGGCACTTCGTGCCCGCCCGTATCGTCCGTATTTCTAGCAGTCGCGCCCGCCGTACATCCCTCCGGTGCCTACCGGCAGGTCCGGCATCGCTTGCGCCGTCTACAGCTCTTCGGCGTCGAGAAGCTCATCTGGCGTGATTGCGTCCTTGGACATGTACCCATGTGTCTTTAGGAAGTCGTAGCCGAGCTCGGAAAACACTACGCCGTATTCGATGCATCTGATCGCATGCCGGATGTGCGGCGTCATGTTCTGTGGTAGCCGGGCCGGCTCCACAAAGCGAAGATTGCGGTGCTTACTCGGTTCGGCATTACTCACATGACCACGCCATCCCCTCGCCTCGAAGTAGTAGTCGCAACGGTCGCCCGTCTCGTCATGTTTCGGACGGAACGAAGTGTGCGCGAAGCGCAGACCAACCGGCTCAACGCCGATCTCTTCCCTCGTTTCGCGAAGGATAGCTTGTGTGGGCGTCTCGCCAGCGTCGATGTGGCCGGCTGGCGTCTGGCAATCTCCATCACGGTAGCCGGTCCCCCACCGATCCATGACAAGAATCCGGTCTAGGTTGTCCCGTAAAATTAGGTAGACGACTGTGGTCGCCTTATTTCTTGGCGTATTATGCGCCATCGAAGGAACTCCTCGGGGTTTCAGCCGCGCGCATCATACGACACGCGCGAAGAATATGCAAGGTATCATCCTACAAAAGTCGTCCTATAGGTCAAAACTTGTAGGCGTTCGCATCCACTAAAGTGTCCGACCGGACACTTTGATAGATTATTTTAAAGGGAAGTCAGACTTCCCTTCCGAGGTGTTTACGGCTGCGGAGGTTCGCCGCCGAGGTCGGATATCTGCATAGGGCTCGGGATCTTGGGCTCTTCGTCTATGACGCGATACTGCTTCTCGAAAGTCTCAACCTTATCGGTCAAGAGCTTCGCGAGGCGTTTGGCGTGCTCGGGCGTCAGAGCGTAGGGTGTGAGATTCGTCCCGACGGCCATACCCACCATGAACGACTCACCGTTGAAGCCGACAAGCACGTTCTCGCAGAGCTGTTTGGGTACCTGATTCAAGTCAAGCGGCTGGGGTTGGTCCATATATCTAGTACGGTAACACGCGCCTATTTTTTCGTCCGCCACTCGTCTATCTTCTTGTGGTGACCTGTCTTAAGAACGGCGGGGACTTTATATGACTTCCCTTTGTACGAAATGATTTCTGGGCGCGTGTAGACAGCGCGGCTTGCGACACGACGCTCTTCCACCGACTCGTCTTTGCCGAGCACGCCGGGGAGGCGACGGGTCACGGCATCCACCACCGCGAGCGCCGGTATCTCGCCACCCGTGTACACTGCCTCGCCCACAGCGAACTCTTTGACGGGAGCGAGTGTCTTCAGCATCTTCTTCGCACGCTCGTCGATACCCTCATAGCGACCGCAGACGAGTACGACTTCGTCATACTTCGCGAGCGAATCGGCACTCTTGTTTGTGAATGGCTTCCCTCCCGGACTAAACCAAACAATTATCGCTTTCTTCAAACGGGGGTTTCGTAAACACCCATATGGGGGTTTACGAAACCCCCGTTTTAGTGCTTTTTCGCAGGCCTTCACGACAGGCAATGCCTGTACGACCATCCCGGGGCCCCCGCCATACGGGCGCTCGTCGACCTTGCCCCATTTATTGTCGACGAAGTCGCGCGGGTTCTGGTACGCAACGCTTACCCTCTTCTCCTTCCTTGCCCTCCCAATAATCGACGCACTCAAATACGCCTCGCAGGCCTCCGGAAACAAAGTAATCAAATGAAATCGCATATCCGTACTCTACAATGAAAACGGGCGGGGCTCAAGGCCCCGCCCGTCACTGCTGTTCATGCTTCGGTCTTTCGATACAAGAGTTGGACAAAACCGCCCTGCACAATCGGCTCCGTGACGCCGCAACTCTCGAGAAATGTGCGTAGCGACGTACCATGACCTACAAACAGACAGATACCCTCGTCAGTCACGTGCTCATCGAACGCCTCTTGGTGTCGACGAATTACCTGCTCACGCGACTCGCCACCAATCGAGGTGAAATTATAGTTCGGATGGTGCGTTGAGAGATACGGATCAGCGAAGACAGCACGCGCCGCGGCTCCCATTCCGTCCATGTGCCCAATGGCGAGCTCACGCAACCGCAGATCGACAACCGGTTCGAGACCATATGGGCCGGCGAGGATAAGAGCGGTCTGCTGTGCTCTCCGCAGATCTGAGCAGACGATTTTTGAAACGAGACGAGACTCTTCTAGGACTCGCGCAAGCTGATAGGCCTGGTGGATGCCGTGCCCGGTCAGCGTCGGCACGTCGCTTTGGCCGCTGTAGCGGTCGCCATCATTCCAACTCGTACGCATGTGACGAACAAGCAGGCAGTTATACGTTCTTTCCATCTGGAATCCCCTTCTTGCTTCCAGGGATTCAAACCGCGCCCGAGGGCCAAGCGTTACAATTTAGCCTTGAAGGCCGTCAACGGCCTCGTCCACACTCTTAAACTCGGCCTCGCGCTTGCCGCCCACTGGCTCGTTTATCTTGAGGTTGACCCTAGCATTGCCCTTCATCCCGACGACTCGCAAGAGGATGCGGAGCGCCTCGGCGGTCTTGCCGCTTTTGCCGATAATCTTACCCATGTCCTCTGGATGGACGGTCAAGGTCAGGAGGACGCCCATCTGGTCGATGGTGCGCGTGGTCTCCACTGCCTCCGGGTGGTCGACGAGCGCCTTCACTGCGTATTCAAGAAATGCCTGGTCCGGCTCCATCTTCGGATTCTATCACTGGCGTGTCCGCTACGGCCTTCGCCGCGGCTTCTGCCATCTTTTTGCGCCCAGAGGAGGGGAAGACATTCACCTTCTTCCCTTCTAGCATGCCCTTCGAGATGAGTAGGTTGCGCATCGTATCGGTGGGCTGGGCGCCCTTGCCCATCCACTCCTTCACTCGGGCCTCGTCGAGCCGGAGGGCCTTGGTCTTGGGATTGTAGCTACCGAGCTGTTCGACGATACGGCCCGTGCGCGCGGCGCGCGCCTTCTCAAGGAGGACAATGCGAAAAGCCGGGTCGTTCGTGCGGCCGATTCGCTGATATCTAATCATCAACATGTCGGCGGTACTATAGCAGATGGGCCGCAGTATTGCTAGAGTGGTGCCTAATGACTCTACCCGTGGCCTACGAGGGCCCAATTACACTCACCCGGAAGGGTATCGGCTTCTTTACTCCACCAGGCACAAATAAGAGGGACAAGAGCGCTGATCTCCTTATCCCGGCCGACGCGACGCTCCACGCGCTCCACGGCGACATTGTGAAAGTGGAGCCAACAGGTCAGTACCGCGACCCCACAGGGCGCATGCCGGCAAGGGCTTCGGGAAAGGTCATCGCGATCATCTCGCGCGCCCGCGAGACGTTTGTGGGCACGCTCAGCGAGCCTGAGCCTGGGCGATTCGTCATTGAGCCGGACTACAAAAAGATGCATGTCCCAATTGAGATTCGAGAGATGGGGAAGGCGGCGCCTGGAGACAAAGTGCTGGTGCGCTTCAGGGGCTGGGACGAGGGCGCCGAACACCCGTGGGGCATCGTCGAGGAAATTATTGGCCGGGCGGGTGAGCATGAGGTAGAGATGCGCGCACTCGCACTCGGCCAGGGATTCCGTAGCGACTTCCCTCCTGCTGTGGCCGCCGAAGCAAAAAAGTTAGAGGCCGAAGGCCGAGGAATTCTTTTTGCGGAGGCGGCGCGTATTGGTGAGGGTAAAAGACGTGACTTCCGCACTGTCCCGACCTGCACCATCGACCCTTTTGATGCGAAGGACTTCGACGACGCACTCTCGGTGCGCACACTCCCCGATGGGAATACTGAAGTGGGTGTGCACATCGCCGACGTCTCCTTCTTCGTCCGGCCAGGCACCGAACTCGACCGCGAGGCACGCGAACGCGCGACCTCCGTCTATCTTGTCGACCGCACCATCCCGATGCTCCCCCACATCCTCTCGACCGACCTCTGTTCCTTAAACCCAAACGAAGATCGGTTGTCCGTCTCCGCTGTCTTCACCATTGATAGCGAAGCGAATATTGTCGATCGTTGGTTCGGGCAGACGGTCATCCACTCCGACAAGCGCTTCACCTATGAAGAGGCGCAGGGCGTGCTCGATGCAGGTAACGGCGTCATGCATGACGAACTCGCCACTCTGCTCGCCCTTTCGAAAAAAATCCGCCTGCGACGACAGCAGAGGGGGGCGATCGAATTCGATACGGCCGAAGTAAAAGTGAAACTTGATGAGATGGGGAAGCCGATAGCCATCGAGATCAAGGAGCGCAAGGCGACAAACCTCCTCATCGAGGACTTCATGTTGCTCGCCAACGAAGCGGTTGCCGAGCACCTCGCGGAGCTCTCGGCAGACGGCGGCCCTAAATTCGCCTCGCTCTACCGTGTCCACGATGCGCCCGACCCCGATCGTATCGAGAACTTGGCCCAGCTCCTGCGCGTCATGGGCTACAACATCAAGACCTCGGGCGGTGGGCAGGTCAATGGAGCGGAGCTGAATCGTTTGCTCGAAGAGGTAAAAGGGAAGCCGGAGGAGTACCTGGTGAAGACGGCAACCCTGCGCTCCATGAGCAAGGCTATTTATACGACCAAGAATATCGGCCACTTCGGGCTCGCCTTCGACTTCTATACCCACTTCACCTCGCCTATTCGCCGCTACCCCGACCTCGTCATCCACCGGCTTGTGAAGGCGCACGCGGGCGGAACACCGATTACCGAAAAAGAGATGCAAGAGTTCGACGCGCTCGCCCTCCACGCCTCCGAGCGCGAGGTGGCGGCCGCCGACGCCGAGCGCGATAGCGTCAAGATGAAGCAGGTGGAATTCCTCGCTCCGCGCATTGGGGAGGAATTCGACGCTGTCATCTCGGGCGTCACCGAGCGCGGTCTCTATGTTGAACTCGCCGGGACGCATGCCGACGGCATGATCAATATCCGCGATGTCGGCGACGACTATTTCGAATACGACGAGAAGCACTATCGCCTGGTGGGTCGCCGCACCAAGAAGTCTTTCCAGCTCGGCGACCCCATCAAGGTCAAGCTCGTCGCCGCCCGCCCCATGCAGAAGGAGCTCGACTTCGTGCCTGTCTGATTTTCGTATAAAAACATTCGCACCCGGCCTCAAGGCCGGGTGCATACTCTAGATCACTGCTCAAGCTCGAAGATACCTGTGCAGTTCTCGACCTTCTCGAGCCTTGCGCGCTGCGTCCAGATACTCCAGGGGTCATAGGCCCGTATCCAATCCCCTTCGACCACACGGACGGCCACGGAATCATAGCCACTGGTTCTGAGCGTCAGCTCCATGGTTTTGGGGTGGCAGGCCACAACCCACCAACTGCCAATCTGCTGCCCGAGGGAAGCGGCGATGGTGGCCGTTCTTGGCTTCTGAGCATATATCGGTCCGGCAAAGCCGAGGATCAAGCCAATCCCTAACGCGACTAGCAATGTACGACGCATCTGTTCCTCCTGATACTGTTCGCCTTTTACGTTACCACACCTCCAAAAAATCGCCACTATCCCTATTTCTACGCTATAGCGTACTTTTAGGGATAGTCTTTGCGGTATAGTTTTTGGATGGGAGTCATCGAGACTGCGCCCTGCTGAAGGCCGAGCTCCATATCGGCAAGGATGTGCTGTATGCGATTATCGACTCGATTGAGAACGACACGTGGATTCGTAAACATTTTGACCTTCCCTCCGATTGAATCCAGTCCCTCAAGCAAGTGATAAGGTATCCCTATCTTTACGCTATAGCGTTATTTTAGGGATATCAACTTAATATAAAGACAATCAATCGGGTGGATTACTTCGCTACGGCAACTGCGTCTTCGAACTTGACGGAGAGGAGCTTGGAGACGCCATCGCCGCCCATGGTCACCCCGTAGAGGATGCCGGCGCGGGACATAGTCTCGCGATTGTGGGTGATGACAATGAGTTGGCTCCGCCGCGCGAGATTCTCTATCATGTCGCCGTAGCGATGGCTGTTGGCCTCGTCGAGCGCGGCGTCGGTCTCGTCGAGGATAAGGAAGGGTGGCGGATTGACCTGGCTCATGGCGAAGATGAGTGCGATGGAGGTGAGTGCTCGCTCCCCGCCCGAGAGCTGCATCAGGGAGCGGACTTTTTTCCGAGGAAGATTTACCGATATTTCTATCCCGGGTCGCTCCACCTTTTTTTGTAAATCTTCCGAGTCCTCCGTAGCTTCAGCGAAGGAGGACTCGTCATTCTCCTCTATTTCCTCCAGTACCAAACGCGCGCTCCCGCCGCCGAACATGAGCGCGAAGTATTCGTTGAAGGATGCGTTCACCTTCGCGAGACCGTCGGCAAAGTGCTTGGCGAGCTCTGTGTCGAGATCCTGAATGAGTGCCTTGAGCCCTGCCGCAGACTTCGCAAGGTCCTCGAGCTCACGGGCGAGAAATGCCTCGCGTTCGCCCGCCTCCTTGTACTCTCCACGGATCTCCTCGCCTGTACCGCCCGCTTCTTCAAGGCGGATAGAGAGTCGTTCCAGCTGACGCTTCCTATCCTCTTGGGCCGAATGCTCTTCTTCAGGCGACCGCACGAGCGGCTTGTAGGAGGTCGCATCGCGGCCAGCAAGAGCAACTGTTTCTACTTTCGTGCGGTCGAGCTCCTCGGAGAGCAGGCTGAGCACACGTTCATGCTCTTCCATGCGCGCGACTGTGGATTCGTGCGAGGCCTTCTCCTCGGCGAGGACGAGGATGCGCCGACGTTCCTCCCGACTCGCTTCTGCCTCGGCGGTGAGCGCCTCGCGAGCGCGTTGGAGAGCCGATTCGGCTGTATCGAGCTTGCGGCCGAGTGCCGCGTCTCCGGCGAGAAGTGTTTTGTGCTTTTCCTCAAACGCATAGGCGGCGCGCTCTTCGTCTGCCAGGAGACCATCGCCCGAGGAGACGAAGCGAGAGACGAAAGCCTTGACTGCTGCGGCAGCGGCTCCGAGCGCCGCCTTGGCCGATTCAAACGAGTCGGCAGTATCAGCTTCTCGCGCAATTCCCTCGGCGAGAGCGGAGAGCTCCTCGCGCGGCACCTTCGCATACGGTTCGCGCGCAGCTGCTGCACTGCGCTCCTTGGTCGCACCGAGCGCACCCTCGACGCGTCCGAGCTCGCGGGCGAGTTCGCTCTTCTCCGTACGCAAGAGGGCGAGAGCGCGTTCCGCCTCCCTAAGTATGGCGAGCCGCTTAAGTCCTTCGCCACCCTCCGCAGCACCATCCTCAATGTGAGCGAGGTCGGCGCTTGTAACAGCGAGCCTCTCCTTTGCCTCTCGTTGTTCGTTTGTTGTTTTTAATCTTTCGCTCGCAATATACGCGTCTTCTATCGAGAAATATGTCTGTGCGAGCGCGACGAGCTGGCGTCGAAGCTCATCAGCGCGCTCGAGCTTCTCCACCTGCCGAGCAAGGAAACGTAGGTGCGGAGCGAGCTCGCGCCGGAGTGCGTGTATCTCTCGGATGTTCTCTTCCGTCTTAACGAACTTCCCTTGCGCTTCGCGCTTCTTGAACTCGTAGATGCGTAGCCCCAGGGCGTCTTCGAGCATGGCACGACGTTCGCGGGAGTTGGCGAGGAGGACACGGTCGGCCTCGCCCTGCGAAATGATATGGTGCTCGGTCTGCCCGATGTTGGCACCTGCCAAGAGCTCCTGTACGTCGCGGAGACGGACACGCGAGCCGTTGATGGAATACTCGCTCGTCCCGTCGCGATGGACGACGCGCTCGATAACGACTTCATCAAAATCTATCTTGAAGGGTCGAGTGCCGCCACGTAGCCCATTGTCGAAGATGATGGCGACCCCCGCGCGATTGGCCCGCGGCGTCGTGTGCGAGCCGCCCCAGATGAGGTCCTCGGCACGCTTGCCGCGCATGCTCTTCATCGACTGCTCGCCGAGCGCGAAGCGGAAGGCCTCGGCGACATTACTCTTCCCCGAACCATTCGGGCCCACAATAGCGGTCGTCGCACTCGAGAAATCGAGCACGGTCTTCTTCGAGAACGACTTGAATCCAACGACCTCCAGCCGCTTCAGCATTAGTAAAGTATACCGCGCCCGCGGCGTAGCCGCGGGTATATTTCACCAACTGCTTTTCGAGAGGGCATTTTGTGCAGCCGCTTGCTCGGCCTCTTGTTTGGAGGGGCCCTCGCCGCGAGCAACTTCGGTCGAGTTGAGGAAGACACCTACGGTGAAGATCTTGTCGTGATCGGGCCCTGTCTCAGCGAGTACGCGATAGTTCGGCGTGATTCCCTTCTTCTCCTGTGCGAGCTCTTGGAAGCGGCTCTTGGCGTCTTGATGTGCGCCCTTCGCGATGAGATCGTCGAGCTTCACGAGGATAGTGCGCGCGATGAAGTTAGCAGCGGCCTCGTACCCCTGGTCGAGATAGATGGCGCCGATGATGGCCTCGAAGGTATTGGCGAGGATGACCTCGCGCGCGCGACCAGTGTCCTTCGCCTCTCCCTTGGAGAGCCGGAGATGCTCGCCCACTTGTAGAGTCTGAGCGCTCTCGGCAAGCGAGATAGTGTTCACGAGAGCGGCGCGATAACTCGTGAGCTCCCCTTCTGGCTTCCCGGGGAAGCGGTCGAAGAGGAAGCGGGTGGCCGCGAGCTCAAGCACGGCGTCGCCGAGGAATTCGAGTCGCTCGTTATGGTCGCCCGCATACTCCCGATGCTCATTTAGATAGGAGCGGTGCGTAAGCGCTTCCTCAAGAAGCGCGGGTTCATTAAACGAGACGCCGAACCGGCTCTCAAGTGATGCAACGTCTGACATGCGTACATGATAAAAGATTTTCAGAAAAATTCAAACCGCCCCTCGCTACGCGAGGGGCGGTCGATTTACGGCCGTTTGGAACGCTGGCACAGGAGCACGATCTCCATGAACCCAAACGTAATCGCCGGCGGAAGCAGGAACAGGACGACGGCGGCAAGTGCGGCATATCCGGCGGGTATCACACCGACAGCCCATAGCAGGATGACGAGCGGGATCCCTCCAAATACGAAGAGGATCACGAACCCATCGAACAAGAAGACATCCCCGGGCCTGAAGTCGATATACCGATCGGTATGCAGCATCGGATACGTCAGCCGCGCCTTCCAATACACGACAACGGTCCAATACATTGCGTGCTGGAAACATGTGCGAACACCATCTTTGAGCGACATCTGGGAACCCTTTGTTGTTTCTGCTCGAAGTATATACCACGAAGCCTTTATTGTGAAGATTGATCCAGGAGCTTCTGCACCGCGGCAGTGACGATGGGGAGCATGTCCTCGTAGAAGTTGAGATCGATGATGTCCTGGAGGCGGAACCACTTCGCGTCGTCGAGGCCACCGGTCTTCTTAAGGACGAGGGGCTCGAAGGGAGCAGAGGCGAGGAAGAACCACACATGCTTGCGTATCTTCCCTTTCTCGGGGTGGCTCGCGACGTACTCATTCTCTCCCACTTGGCTCTCGACCTTCGCGTCGAGACCGAGCTCCTCCTTGACCACGCGCGCGACACCCGCTTCCGGCGTTGGGTCGGTCTCGATGTGCCCCTTTGAGAGCGTCCATCGGCCGAAGACGTCGTGCACGAGGGCGAGATAATACTGCCCTTCATGTTTGGCGTATACAATAGCGCCGCCCATCTTCTCGAGTGGAAGCTCAGCGCGGCTCGCCTTGGTCTGCTTCCCCTGGTCGTCCTTGCCCGGCTCGCCCATCTCCTTGTAGACGGCGCCGAGGACGCCATTGACGAAGCGGCCGGAGGAGTCCCCGCCGAACGTCTTAGCAAGCTCGATGGCCTCGTTGATGGCTACCTTCGCTGGCACTTGTGCACGGTCGGCGAAGAGGAGCTCAAAGAGGCCGAGCCGCAAGATGTTGCGGTCGACCGGGGCGATGCGCTCGAGGGGCCATTCGGGCGCGGCTTTGGTGATGACGAGATCGAGATCGTCTTTCTTGGCGATGACGCCCGAGAGCAGGGTCGTCATGAAGGGCTGGTCGGTGCCGCCGCCGCCGAACTCTTCGGCGTTCCGCGCGAGGATGGCGGATGCCTCACTGTCGGAGGCATGCATCGTATCCCACTCAAAGAGTGTCTGGAGGACTATCGAGCGCGCAAGGTGCCTGTTCGCCATGGAAAGATCGTACCCTTGTAGTATAGCAAATGGAGAAACCGCGCAAGCGCGGTTCTCGCTTCATGTGCGTAACGAATGACTACACGCCGCCGCCGAGATTTGCAAGGAGTGTAACGACTATGCAAATCCAAGTGGGGTCATTCTTATGAGCCCCCACCCATGCCGGAGCGAGAGCGCGGCCGGCTATCGCCGGAGAATACCTTGCCGAAGACGCCCTTCGTACTCTTCGCCTGCGCGTTCTCGTGTTCGGCATGCGAGTGCTCGTGGACATGCGCTGGAGCTGTTGGCTCAGTATCCGGACCCTTGCGGCGCTTGCCCTCCGCAGCCTTGGCGGAGGATGGGGGAGCAATTTGCTTGCCCCGATACATGCCGGTGGCCTCGTCGAGCCGGTGCGGCAGGCGAAGCGTACCCTCCTTCTCTCCAGCGACACTCTTAATAGCGTCGAGCGCGTGGTGCGATCGGCGACTGCGAGTTTGCCCACTCGTGTGGCGCATGCGTACTGACATGAGAGCTACCCTACCATGACTCTCCTCAAAACAAAAGTGGCGGCATACCAATTTTATCCTATAGGATAGATTTGGTATGGAACTGTCAGTCAAGGTGGAGATATGAGCGACGGTGGATGATACAGGGACCGTGGAGGGCGAGAGCGGCATAATGCGCCTTCGTGCCGTAGCCCTTATGTTGTTCGAACCCATACTGCGGATAGTGTGGGGCGAGATTGACCATAAGTCGGTCACGAGAGACCTTTGCCGCTATAGAGGCGAGCGAGATGAGCGGCACCGAGGCGTCGCCGCCGATAATCGTCTGCTGACAGTATTCAGCCGGGGCGCGAAGCGCCCCGTCGAGCAGAATGATGAAGGTCTGACCTTCATCATTGGCAAGAATATTCACACCACGGGCGACGGCCTCGCGCACCACGAGCGCAATACCGCGCGCATCAATATCGCCCTCGCTCCCCCACGCAACCTCGTAGCGCGCGTCGCCTCGCGCGACGCGCGCATTCAGCATTTCAAATAACGCCTCCCGCCTCTTCTCGCTCAACTGCTTCGAGTCTGCCACGCCCGGGAACTCGCGCGCCACGTCAAACCCTTCTGCGACCATCACCACCCCGACCGCCACCGGCCCGGCTAGCGGGCCCCGCCCTGCCTCGTCTACACCAAGAATTTGCAGTAGAGAGCTCATATATCACCCTACACATTCAAAACGGTGTTTCTTATTCAAGGAGCATGTCTGCTGCGGCCAGGTCGAAGAGGTCTCCCGCACTCTGTGTTTGAAGCAGTGCCGCACGATACCGCTCGGCCGCCCCACGCAGGCGTGTGGTAGTGCGAGAGGGCTCCCGGCCCTCATTCTTCGCATGGGCTTCTTCCAACTGGGCTGTGCGCACAACATTTTCAACCTGACTCGTCATCTCTTTCAATTTCTGGCCGAAACCGAATAACTCAATGAGGCCTGGGTCGTACGATTTTTCCGCAGGCACGGCGGTATCCTGCGCTGTCTTCTCTTGAGCTTCTTTCTTGGCCATCTTGGCCTTCCGGTAGCC
>Ga0209515_10002877_pt1 | contig 25445 bp, 16 predicted proteins | sample Subgroupgradi54m_FD_187454 | JGI IMG/M metagenome (GOLD analysis project Ga0209515, IMG submission 187454) | Subsurface groundwater microbial communities from S. Glens Falls, New York, USA - GMW60B uncontaminated upgradient, 5.4 m (SPAdes)... ... | reverse complement strand
CAGCCCGGGAATATGGCTTGATTGTTTCCAAAACAAATGATCAACGTTTTGATATTGATTATGCATCGATAGCAGCCGCAAGCGATCCAAGCCAATGGAGCGAGGTTCAGGCTTTTTTGGAAGAAGCGAATTTTTCGCCAAATAAAATCAAAGAAATTCGTCAATATGTTGAGAGTGTTCCCAAGAATGAAATCGAATTTGCAGATAAATCACAAGCGGACAAAAAGGCCAAGAATAAACCAATCAATAAGCGTAAGAATTCATGCACGGACGGCCATTGGATTACGAAGGATGATCACCACATTTTTATATGCGATTAAAAATTTTTTCCCTATTATTGGGGTCAACTCTGTTTTTGGTTATAATCTTAATGGTCGTTTTGAGTATTCACACTTCGAATAAATCAAACAAGATCTTTGGAAACACGACCTATTATTTTGATAATGTGTTTTTTACCCGCCAAAGAGTGGCGGCTAAACTTGTCGATGGAGAATACAGGGATTCTTTTCTTAGGGTTAGTTATGAAAATAAATATGCGTATGGGGATTTCAATCATGATGGTCTAAAGGACGCGGCGGTCATTATTTCAGAGAATACCGGCGGCAATCAAGATTGGTATGTTTTAATTTTTTTAATTAACGATGGAAAACAACTTGTTCACAGGTTCTCCATTGATTTAGATGATAGAGCTATCATCAATTCAATCCGTGAAAAAAACGGAGGGGTTTTTATTGATATGTACGTCCACAGCCCGGGTGACTCGATGGGAGGCCCGACGAAGCGTGTGAAAAATATCTATCAATATGTTCCAAATGATGATGGGCTAAGTTTAACAAGCGGTCACCCAGGCGGGGTAACTGAAAAACCTTCGAGGGATTTTGAAAGGAATGGATACCACAATTCACCGTGATGAAGATGGGTTGTGAAGTTAAAATGTTTGGCGGGGAAGGAACAATATGGTATACTTTATTCGTACTAAAGTAATACCATAGGGGGTACTCAATGAGCGTGAAAGCGGTGAAATTGGCGATAAGCTTACCCAAGGACGTGGCGGCCGAGATAGAGAATCTTCGGCATAAGCTGGATATTTCAAGAAGCCAGGTGATTTTGGAGGGCGTGTCTTTGTGGCTTAAAAAGAGGGAGGAAGAAGCCCTTATTAAAAAATACATCCGTGGCTACAAGAATAAACCCGAGAATGTGAGAGAAAGGGAAGCGATGCTGAAGGCCAGTCTCTCAGGCGCGGATCGAGATCCTTGGTGATGGAGAGAGGCGAAATTTGGTGGGCGGATTTGCCCAGGCCTATAGGTCATCGGCCGGTACTGATTTTATCCAGAAATGAGGCTATCCAAATCAGAGATATCATCATTATTTCCGAGTTGACCACTACAGTTCGACATATTCCTGCCGAGGTTTTTCTTAAGAAATCGGATGGATTGCCAAAGGATTGCGTCGTTAATTTAGACGTGATCGATACGGTTCCAAAGAAATCTTTGACTGAAAAAATCACTTCTTTAAGCTTTGAGAAGCTTGAAGCCGTAGAAAAAGCTTTAAAATTTGCTTTGGGGCTAAGTTAGAATGTCAAAAACCGTTGAACAATACACCGATCTCGACAAACTCCGCCACAGTTCGGCGCATGTGTTGGCGCAGGCGGTGAAGCGGAAGTATCCGACGGCGAAATTGGGTTTCGGGCCGTCGGTTGAGGAGGGGTTTTATTACGACATCGAGCTTCCGGAGGCTTTGACTGACGAGGACTTAAAAGGTATTGAAGCCGAGATGGAAAAAGTGGTGAAGGCTAATTATGTTTTTGAGAAAAAAAGTGTGTCGGCCGATGAAGCACGCAAAATTTTTAAGGAAAAAGACGAGCCGTACAAATTGGAAATCGTGAACGAATTAGACGGCAAGGAAGAACTTTCGATCGTGGTGGACGGTGATTTCACGGATCTTTGCAAATATCCGCACGTGCCATCGACGGGGGCGATCAAGGCGTTTAAATTGATGTCCATCGCCGGCGCTTACTGGCGCGGGATTGAAACCAATCCCGTGATGCAGAGGATTTATGGCACCGCGTTTTTTTCGAAAAAAGAACTCGACGAATATCTCAAGATGCGCGAGGAGGCGAAGAAACGCGACCACCGCAAGCTCGGCAAAGAGCTTGATTTTTTCTCGTTCCAGGAAGACGGCGGGCAGGGGCTCGTATTTTATCACCCGAAGGGCGCGCTTTTACGGCATTTGATCGAGCAATTCGTCAAAGAAGAACATTTGAAACGCGGCTACCAATTTGTGATTGGTCCGCAGATTTTAAAAAGCGACATCTGGGTACGCTCGGGGCACTTTTCTTACTACAAGCAAAACATGTTTGTGTTTAAGACCGAGGACGAAAAGGAATATGCGATCAAGCCCATGAATTGTCCTGGGCATATGTTGATTTACAAAACGAAGGGCCGCAGTTACCGTGATCTGCCGCTTCGCTTTTTTGAGATGGGGAACGTCTGCCGCAATGAAAAGTCAGGCGTATTGCATGGGCTTTTGCGCGTCCGCAATTTTACGCAGGATGACGCCCATATTTTCTGCGTGCCGGAAGATTTGCAGAAAGAAATTGTGTCGGTGGTGGATTTTATTTTTTATGTGTTGGACACTTTCGGATTTAAAGAAAGAGAAATCGAGATCAGCACGCGGCCTCCCAATTCTATCGGGACAGATGAGGATTGGAAAAAAGCCACGGACGCGCTGGAAGGTGCTTTGAAATCCAAAAAGATTGATTATAATATCTGCCGTGGCGAGGGCGCGTTTTATGGGCCGAAGATTGACGTTAAAATTAAAGACGCGATCGGCCGTTCGTGGCAGTGCAGCACCATCCAATGTGATTTTGCATTGCCTCAAGCGTTTGATTTAGAATATACGGGCGCCGACGGGCAGAAGCACAGGCCTGTCATGATTCACCGCGCGATTTTGGGAAGTGTGGAGCGTTTTATGGGAACACTCCTGGAACATTATTCTGGCGCCATGCCGCTTTGGCTTTCGCCGGTGCAGATTTCGGTGATTCCGGTCGCTGCGGCCCATGAGACCTATGCAGAAAAGGTTTCCAAAAATTTGGCGGAGGCCGGTTTTCGGGTGGAAACGCAAGTCTCCACCCAGACATTGGGCGCCAGAATCCGGAATGCGCAGAATGAAAAAATTCCTTACATGATTGTCTTGGGTGACAAAGAAATTCAGGCCGACAAGATTGCCGTGAGGTCCCGCGTCCAAGGGGATCTCGGGCAAAGTGCGCTTTCTGATTTTATTCGGAAAGTGAAAGAGGAAGTGGATATTAAAAACCATAGGGGGTGATTCGATTTCAAGAAACACTACGCGCGTGAACGAAGGGATTCGCACCCCTCAAGTGCGACTGATCGATCAGGACGGGAATCAAGCGGGCATTGTTCAAACTGACCAGGCCTTGAAGATGGCCCGCGAGGCCGAACTCGATTTGGTGGAAGTCGCCAATCAGGCGAGCCCGCCGGTTTGCCGGATCATGGATTTCAGCAAATTCAAATACGACCAGGCTAAGAAAGAGAAAGAAGCACGCAAAAAGCAAAAAGTCATTCACTTGAAGGAAATCAAGTTTCATCCCTTCATTGAGGAGAATGATTACCAGGTGAAATTCCACAACCTCGAGAGGTTTTTAAAAGACGGGGACAAGGCCAAGATCACGATGGTATTTCGCGGCCGGGAGATGAACTACGTGGCGACGGGGAAAAAAGTCCTGGAGCGTTTGGCGCAGGAGATCGCCGCGATCGGCGAGGTGGAAAAAGCGCCTTATATGGAAGGCAAGGTGATCACAATGATCATCATGCCTAAGTAATTCGATGAAAAATCTTCATCTGCTGCGTTGGGCACGTCGCTTCCTTGTGCGGCGTATCTCCCGATACGCCTCCGCGGTCGCTAGTGCCCGCCTTGCATCTGAAGTTTTTTGATCGAATTACTATGCTCTTAACAGTAAAATAAGGAAAATGTATGCCAAAACTCAAGACCAACAAATCAGTGCAGAAACGCATCCATGTCACCCAAAGCGGAAAATTCATGAAGATGCGCGCGGGGAAAAGACACCTCTTGGAAGGCAAGTCCTCTAAACGCAAGCGGCACCTGAGGCAGCGTGACCTTGTGAGCGGCGCTATGGAAAAAACGATAAGGAGATTATTGCCCTATGCCTAGAGCTAAAACAGTGCCCGCCGGCCGCAGACGCCGGAGGAAATTCTTAAAACGCGCGAAAGGTTTTGTCGGCGGCCGTCACCGGCTTTACCGCACGGCGCGCGAGACTGTGCAGCGCGCGCTCATGTTCGCAACGCGTGATCGCCGTGATTCGAAGGCGGTGATTCGAAAGCTTTGGATCACACGCATCTCGGCAGGTGCCCGCCAAAACGGCATCACATACAGCCGGCTGATTCACGGCTTGAAGAAAGCCAAGATAGAGCTTGACCGCAAAGTACTGGCCGATTTGGCGCACAGCGACAAAAAGACATTTACCGAATTGGTGAATATCGCAAAAGGAAATTAGTCCATGGTCCATAGTCCGTTGTCCGTAGTGGACGGTATCTTCGACATGGCTATCGACCACGGACTATCGACACTGGACTCTTTATGATTGAAGATCTCAAAAAACTCGAGACTGACGCTCAAGCGGAAGTATCAGTCGTTTCGGATCGTAAATTCCTCGAAGAGCTCAAAGTCAAGTACCTCGGCCGCAAAGGGCTTTTTGCGTCCGTTTCTTCTAGAATCACCGAGGTCTCGCCGGAAGAAAAGCCTAAAGCGGGGCAGGAATTGAACCGCGTGAAGTCCACGCTCGAAAGTCTTTTTTCGGAAAAGGAACGCTCCTTCGATGCCGCCGTTTCGTTTTCCGTCAGAAAAATCGACACGACGATGCCAGGTACTTTCCGCACCCTGGGCGGACTTCATCCGCTCACACAGGTGACTTCGGATATTGTGGAGATATTTGCACGCCTCGGCTTCGCGGCCGTCGACGGACCGGAAGTGGAGACGGATTACTACAACTTCGAGGCCTTGAACATTCCCTTGAATCACCCCGCGCGCGACAGCTTTGACACGTTCTACCTTGAGAATGGAAAACTCCTGCGAAGCCAAACCTCCACGGTGCAGATCCGCGTGATGGAAAAAACAAAACCGCCGATCAAGATCATCGCCCCCGGTAAAGTGTTCAGGCCTGACGCCACGGACGCGACGCATTCTTTCATGTTTCATCAGATAGAAGGCTTGATGATTGACCGCGAGGTGAGTTTCGCGAACTTAAAAGGCGTGCTTTTGGCTTTCGCTAAGGAGTTTTTTCCGCCAGAGGCGGACACGCCTTCGGCGGGCGGGAAGGACATAAAGCTCCGCTTCCGCCCGCATTTTTTTCCTTTCACCGAACCTAGCGCCGAGATTGATATCTATTCCGAGACGCGCGGGCAGTGGCTTGAAATCTTGGGGGCGGGGATGGTGCATCCGAATGTTTTGAAAGCCGCGCGGCTGGATCCGGAAAAATATTCAGGCTTTGCTTTCGGTATGGGGGTGGAGCGCTTGGCGATGCTGAAATACGGCGTCGAGGACATCCGGCAGTTTTTTGAGAATGACATTCGATTTTTGAAGCAGTTTTAATATTGCTTATACGTTGGTCAGTAATTACAAATGACAAAATTCAAATATCAAAATAAATCCGAAGCACGAAATCCGAAACACCTGTTTTGGCCATTTGGATTTTTGTCATTCGGATTTGCTTCGAATTTCGATATTCGAATTTCGAATTTATTTTGTAATTTGTGCTTTGTTATTTGTAATTTCCAGAGGATTTTGTGAGACTTCCGGTTAGTTGGCTCAAAGATTATATCGACGTCCCTTTTCCCGCCAAGGAGCTTGCGGACAAATTGACGATGTCCGGCACCGCCGTCGAACGCGTCGAGAAAAAAGGGGATGAATCGGTTCTCGTAATAGAAGTCACGACGAACCGTCCGGATTGTTTGAGCGTTTTGGGCTTGGCTCAGGAGCTTTCGGCGCTCACGGGGAAAAAAGTAAACCACCCAAAGATAGTTTCTCCTGAACCCGCCCGGAAAATAGATTCTTTCAAAGTTCGCGTAGAGGATAAAAAGGGCTGTCCGAAGTACACTGCGCGGCTCATTCAAGGTGTCACGGTGAGGCCGTCGCCGGAGCGCGTTCAAAAATTTTTGAATCTGCTGGATCACCGGCCGATCCACAACGCGGTGGACGCGACGAATTTCGTTTTGTTTGAAACAGGCCAGCCGCTTCACGCCTTCGACGCCGACAAAATAAAAGGCGGCATCGTGCTCGTGCGCCGCGCGAGAAAAAGCGAGAAGTTGCTCGGCATTGACGGTGTCCAATATGAGCTCGACGAATCCGTGCTCGTGATCGCCGACGCCGAACGGCCCATCGCGATGGCCGGCGTGATTGGAGGAAAATTAACTGAAGTGACCGAAAACACGCGAAACATTCTTCTTGAGTCCGCCTATTTTGATCCGACCCTTGTGCGGCAGGCGTCGCGGCGTTTCAAAGTGTTCACCCAGTCCAGTTACCGTTTCGAGCGCGGTGTGGACTGTGAAAACGTGGCCTTTGCGTCGGCGAGAGTCCGCGATTTAATCTTGCAATGGGGCGGCGGAATGGAAGCGGGAAAGATGATAGATCAAGTTTCTTCAATACCCCATCTGGAAAAAGACATTCCGCTTTGTGCCTCGCGTGTGGAAAAACTTCTGGGGTTTAAGATTTCCGCCCCTCGGATCAGAAAAACTTTGAGCCAGTTGGGTTTTGTCGTTAAGTCCTCCGGTGTGGATAAATTTTCCGTCACCTCGAAAAGCTCAAGGCGGGACGTCACACAGGAGGCGGATCTCATCGAGGAGGTCTTGAGGATTGAAGGCTTTGAAAAAGTGCCTCCTATAATTCCAGTCACGCGGCCTGCGGATGGCGCCGGCTATGATCAAAAGGTCAATCGAATTCTCGCGCTTAAAAAATTCCTCGCGGCGCAGGGCTTTGACGAAATTGTAAGTTACAGCCTTTTGTCGGGCGCTTTTTTGGAAAATTCAGGCTTCGAAGATTTGAAGCGCGCGCAAAAAATTGTAAATCCTTTAAGCGCCGAGCAGGAATTTTTAAGACCCACGCTCAAGGCCGGGATGCTCGGGGCCATTCTTTTTAATATTCACCGCAGAGCCACGGCGCTCAAATTTTTTGAAATCGGGAATTGTTTTGTGGACGGCAAAGAAGAAACGACGTTGTCGTTGGCGATTTATGGCCTCGGCGAAGACAACTGGCAAAGGCGTTTTAACGTTTCATTTTTTGACCTAAAAGGGGCACTTCAAAACATCTTAACTTATTTTAAAATAGACGCTTATGAATTTGAAGAAGACGCTGGCTGCCCGGCGTATGACAATGCGTGTACGCTTGAGCTGGACGGCCACAAGCTTGCGTCGCTGGGGTCTATCCACCCGGGGGTGTTAAAAAAATGGGACATTCCGCATGAAGTTTTTTTTGCAGAAATCCGATTGGATGATATACTAAGCATAACGGCGGCGCCCAAGCCGCTCAAAGTAAAAGCGGTGTTGAAGTTTCCGAGCGTTCGGCGCGATATTGCCTTTGTGGTGGATGAGAAAATATCAGTGCGGGCACTTGAGGTTTTGATGAAGAAAATAGCCTCTCCTCATTTGAGCGAAGCACGCCTCTTTGACCAGTTCGTTGGGAAAAATATTCCGACAGGGAAACGAAGCCTTGCTTTTTCATTGACGTATCAAAAAGATTCGGGGACTTTCACGGACGATGAAGTTCAGGAACTGCAGAACCGTCTGGGGGAAGCTTTGAAAAATCAATATAAGGTAGAATTCCGGTGAGAACATACTATCTGTCATTGCAAAGGGCTTGCCTGCCTGCCGGCAAGCGTAGCGACGAAACAATCTCCCTGGTCATCGAGGAGATTGCCGCGCGCCTTTCCGCCTGGGGCGGACCAACCTCTGGCTGGCGGCGCTCGCAATGACAAGCTAACTTATGATCGATTGGATAGAAAAGGTGGGTCTTGTGTCCGGCATCGCGCTCCCGCTCTTCAACATTCCTCTTATTCTCCATTTGGTGAAAAGAAAAAGTTCCGGTGATATCAGCCTTTCGTGGGCGATGGGCGTGTGGATTTGCATCGTGCTCATGACTCCGCAGGCGCTTCGGTCAAGCGAGTTGACGTTCAGGGTGTTCGGCATCATGAATCTTATTTTTTTTAGCGGCGTGACATTTTTCATTCTGAAATATAGGAGAAAGAACCCATGAAAAAGACTTTCAATAAATTTTTCAAAATTTTCCCCCTGGCCGTCGTGGCGGGGTTTTTTCTTTATTCGCCGTATCTTGCCGGCCAGGAAATGATGGGCCGCTCGGAACCGCTGGACAACAACAGCCAAAAACTGGCCCAGGAAATCGAGAGAGACCGAGAGCTTCTGGAAATTTGGAAAGACCATGTCAAAACCCTCACTAAGGAAAGGGACGAGGCCTACAAGCAGCTTGAGGCACTGAAGTCTCAGAATCCGGAGGCGCAAACCGAGATCGCGCAGGCGCCGGCGGTATCCCCCGACGAAATCCAGGCCCTTACCCAGGAACGGGATCAGGCGTTGAGAGATCTCAGATCTCAGGGCCAAGGAGGCAATGCCCGGCTTGAGAAAGAATTGAAGGAAGTCGAGGCGGACAAAGAGACCATTTTAAGGGAAAAAGAGAGCGCGCTGGCGCAGGTGGAACGGTTAAAGGCTCAGCTTGAGACGCAGCCGCACGCCGTGCCGGCCGAAGAAACATCCTCCCTGGAGACTGAACTCGAGAATTCCAGACAGGGTCAGCAGGCCATGTCCAAAGAACTCCAGAGTTTGAAGGCGCTGGCCCGCAGGCTCGAGGCCGAGAATCAGCGGCTACGGGAAGCCGCCACGGAAGCCTACGAGCTTCGCGAGACCCAAAAGAAAATTTTGGCCGATAAGGAGGAGATTATAAAAGAAAAAGAAACCGCCCAAAATGAAATCGACGCTTTGAAGGGCGAAATCCAGAACAAAATCTCGGAGATTCAGAAACTAGAAACCGTTCAACAGCAAAAAGAAGCGGGCGACGCCGACAAACTGCAAGCCACGAATGAGCGGATGAAATCCACCGAAGAGGAGCTTTTGAAAACCCGGGCCAACAAGGAATCCATTGAGCAGGCGTACGCGGAGCTTGAGAATAGGTTGAAGGCGCAGGGCGAGAAAACGAAGTTCGTGGAATCGGAGCTTGAAGACGCCCGTGCCGCGTTTTCCACGGAGCTCGGTGAGCTTCAGGAAAAAAATAAGAGGCTTTCAGCGGAGAAAAGGTTGTTCGAGAAAAACTACGAGGAACTCGTCAACAACACCAAACTAAAGGATGAGAAATTGAGCAACATGGTTTTGAAGATGGACCAGATGGAGAAAGAAAACGCCGACATCAAGAACGCCGAGAGCCGGAGGCTCGAGACGATTCAGGCGATGAAGAAAAATTTGGGAGCGAATCTCTCGGACATTCAAAATTTGAAGGCCAATTTCGAATCGTATCTTGAATCTTTGGTTCAAAGTTTTGACGAGCGAACAAAATAGGACTATAATACAAGTGTCCCTGCGGTGCGCGTGGATCATGAGCGCTGTTCATTTGAATCCAATACTTGAAATCGAATGGGGGCTGTCGGGGTGCTGGTGTGCTGCCCGGCCGAATGGCGGGGTTGGCCTAAAGGTATCCAAAAGGTTCCCACCCTATAATAGGGGGTTCAAAATGCGCGCGGCAGCACGGCACCTGCGGGGCTAAAAATTGCTTCGCAATTTTTCCGAGGGGGAAACGTTGTTTCCCCCTTCGGCGTGTCCGCTGGCGCGGCACTGAGCCCCCTTCCGAAGTGGAATGATTTTTATCGGGGAAAAGAGGGGAGCCCTCTTTTCCCCGTGCCCTTTTTCTCCCGCGGTGGAGTCGCTTCGCGACTTTGAATGAATTTTTAGTAAGGAACGTTATGGATTTATTTGAGAAAGAAACTAGGGTCCAAGCCAAGCATGAACCTCTGGCGGCGCGGATGCGTCCGACCTCACTCAACGAATTTGTCGGTCAGGAACATATTTTAGGTCCCGGCAAACTTCTCGCGCGCGCGATTCTATCCGATAAAATTTCCTCAATCGTCCTCTACGGCCCGCCGGGCACGGGTAAAACTACGTTGGCCCATGTCATCTCCAATGAAACAAAATCTTTTTTTGTTCCTCTCAATGCCGTCACCTCGAACACCGCGGAAATCCGGAAGGTCATCGACGCAGCCAAAAAGCGTTTTGAGCTCAAAAATCAGAAAACCATCCTTTTTATTGATGAAATCCACCGCTTCAACAAGGCCCAACAGGACGTGCTGATGCCCGACGTGGAAAAGGGGAATCCCATTCTGATCGGCGCGACCACGCACAATCCGTTTTTTTCGATAGTCTCGGCGCTTTTGTCGCGCTCGCTCATTTTTGAATTAAAACCTTTGGGCGAAAAAGACATTCGGACGCTTTTAAAACGCGCGCTCGAAGACAAAGAAAGGGGTTTGGGAAAATATCCCGTGAAAATGGATGATGAGGCGGCGGATTTTTTGTCAAAAATTTCCGATGGCGATGCCCGCCGAGCGCTCAATGCCTTGGAACTTGGCATTTTAACCACCCCACCACAAATAGGTGGTGGGGCCATTCATTTCACCAAAAAAACCGCCGAAGAATCCATTCAAAAAAAAGCGGTCGTGTATGATGCCGATGGAGACCAGCACTACGACACGATCTCGGCGTTCATAAAATCCATGCGCGGTTCGGACCCCGATGCGTCGCTCTATTATTTGGCGAAAATGCTCTACGCGGGTGAGGACCCGCGCTTTATCGCGCGGCGCATCGTGATCGCGGCAGCCGAGGATGTGGGAAATGCCGACCCGCACGCACTTGTTTTGGCAAACGCCGCTTTGCAGGTGTCGGAATTTATCGGCATGCCGGAGGCGCGTATTCCCCTGGCACAAGCCGCTGTTTATATTGCCTGTTCTCCAAAATCAAACGCCTCGTATCTGGGCATTGAGAAGGCGATGAAAGATGTTGCTGAGGGAAGGACGCTCGGAGTGCCGGCGCATTTGAAAAATCCTCTAAAGGGATCGCCCCTACAGGAACGGGGTCAAGGTTACAAGTACGCGCATGACTACGAAGGACATTTTGTGGATCAGGAATATTTAGGCGAAAAAAGACAATACTATGTGCCTACCGAACAGGGTTACGAGAGGAATTTTAAGGTCTATCTCGAGTCGCTTCGTGGGGCCGCGGGTCATTCCCGCGAAAGTCCAACAGTTGCTCGTTGACTTTTTTATCAGAATTTAATAGAATTAATTAAGTTTATAATCCATTAACTATGCCGAAAATGGCCTTTACCTTCAGGGTCTTATTCCTTTTCACAGTAGGGGTGTATTGCAATACGCCCCTACATGAACCTTTGGCCTACGCCGACGACAGTCTGAAACTGTTGCAGCAGGAAGTTATCTATGCCAAGGAAAAACAAGAAGCTATTTCAGGAAAGATAGACACGATCAGTTCTCTCTTGGAAAAAGAGAGATTTTCGTCCGAAGGCGCCGAGGCCGAAAATTTCGTTCAGGAGCTGATCAAAAAAGAATCCCCAACGCATGAAGTGGAATTGAAGATCGAAGTGCCTGCCCGTCCGGCGGGCGGGCCTCGCGAAACAAAGCCCGCAAAAAAATCTAAACCACAACCCCCGAAAAAATCCAAAGGTTGGTTCGGCTTCTCCTACGGCGAAGAAAAGGCGATTTCAGACGGCGAGGCGCTTTACAAGGTGGCGGTCTCCGACGGCACGCTGACTCTGAAAGAAGCCATACCGATAGCGCTCGCGAGTAACCTGCAGGCCCGCGCGGCCAAGAAGAAAGCGGAAGTGGCCCGCGCCAAACTCACCGAAGCGCGCCGCGCGCTTTTCCCGACGGTGCAGGCGGTGATTGAAGTCAACGGCGGAAAAGCCCAGGGAAGCGATTCGGTCCCTGCCGGGCGTTTTTATAAGGGCGAGAATCAAAAGATCAATATCAGTCAGCCTCTGTTTCACGGCGGAGAGCTCGTACTCACCGTCAAACAAGCCGAGGCGAATCTGAGGCTTTCCGAAGAGGAGTACAAAAAAACGAAAAACGAGTTCATCCATCAGGTACGTACCGCCTATTTTGGCGCCGTAAAGCAGGAGTACAATCTGCAGTATCAAATTTCTCTTTTAAACGATGTTTCAGCTGTTCACAAACAAGTTCGTGAGGCGTATCTTCAGAAACTGATCTCCGAAATCGATTTTTTGAATGTGGATTCGCAGTATAACCAAGTGTATTTTCAAGTGGAGTCAGCCAAAAACGACCTTTTATCGGCGAATCTTCTTTTGCGGCAGAATTTGAGTCTTATGTCGGATGAGCCCCTGCCGATAGATCTGAAAATTCGATATCAAAAGGTAGAGCCCGATTTCGACGAGCTTCTAAAAATTGCGCTTGGGCAGAATCCTGAGCTGCGAATGAAGGAATTCGCCCTGGAATCGGCGGCGTACGGCGTTCAAATCTACGGCGCGAAAAAACTTCCGCGCATCGATTTGAAAGGCTCTTATGGCATGCTTGGGGAGGCGTTTCATGACACCGAGGCGTTTACGAATCACAAGGCGGACAACGATTTGGAGAAAGAGTGGTTTTTGGGTGTGCAGGCCAGCATGCCTTTGGGCCCGAATTCATTGGAATACAGCCAGATCAAACACCAATACGGCCCGACCATTCTTTCCTTGCACGGCTCTGAAGACTGGAGTCACAAAGTGGCGTTCAACCTGTTCGACAAGTTTTCCGACATTACCGATGAAAAATCAGCAGAAGCGGCCTATCTGCAGGCCGAGAGCGATTTACAGACCGCCCGAAATAATCTCTTATCACAGCTCAGAGACAACTATTACAATTTGAAAAAGGCGCTTGTGCAGATGGATTCCGCGGTCGCAAAAATAAAATACCAGGAACGCCAGAGCGCGGCAGCCCGTTATCTCGTGGGCCTTTCAGAGTCACCGCCTTCAAGCCTCTTGGAATCGCTGATTGAGCTCACGTCGCATAAGTTTTCCTTGATACAAGCGGTGACGGATTACGAACTTGCCGTCTCAAATCTAAACCTATCCACAGGAGATCCCAACTACTTTGAAACCGAGTCTTAGAAGAGTTTTTGTCCTGATCCTACTGGTCTTCGCAGGTTTTTTCCTGTTTTCTTTTTTGAGAAACAACATAGCCTGCGTCGGTGGCTTTCCGGTTTTTAAATCAAAGAAGGCCGCGATGCAAAAACCTCAGGAAGAGATTCCGCTTAACGTAAAGGCGTATAAAGTGTCGAAGGTGAGTTTCCGTGATACGCTGCCGGCCCTGGGGACCGTGAAGGGATTTCGTGAGATTGACATGAAATTTCCGGTGAATGGCACGATCGAATATATCAATTTCAAAGAAGGGGAAAAAATCACTCAGGGTGACATTATCGCCAGTCTCGATCAAAAAGAGGCGCTTTTGAAGTTGGAGTACGCAAACGTCGAACTTGAAAAACAGAACAAACTCTACGAACTGGGTTCCGCCGTCGAGACGAAATTGAAGCAAGTCAAACTCGAATACCAGTCCGCGAAGGTGGAGCTTGAGAAAACGAATCTCGTGGCGTTAAGCGACGGTTACATCGGATCTTTGAGCGTTGACCGCGGTTCTTTTGTCACACCGCAGGACAAGGTAGGCACTTTTGTGGATATGAAGGACGTGTATGTGGAATTCGGCGTGATCGAAAAAGATATTGCGAAACTAAAAGAAGGCCAGAACGTGGAGGTGACGGTAGAATCTTTTCCGGACCAGGTCTTTAAGGGGCAAGTGGACTCCATTTCACCGCTTGTGGAAGGTCGTTCCCGCACTTTGAAAGTTCGCTCAAAGATCACAAACCCTGATGAAAAGTTAAGACCGGGGATGTTCGGCCGCGTCAACGTGCTTGTCTATGAGAAAGAAAACGCACTGGTGATCCCCAGTTCAAGCTTCAAGAAAAAAGAGGATCAGTATTTTGTGTATTTGATTCACCCGGAAGAACAGGCTGCCGTTTCGGAGGAGACTGCGCTGGAGATGGGAAATTTACCGAGTAACGGCCCAAAGAATAAACACGGCGCAAATATTCCGGCGCCCCAAGAGCCAAAAGCCGTTTACGGCACCGTCGAAATTCGTCCGATTGAGGTGAGCTATGCCACTCCCGATGCCATCGAGGTGAAAAGCGGCCTTGAGGAAGGGGATCGGGTGGCTGTAGATGTCGAGCAAGAATTGAAAGACAAAGCCAGGGTCGAGATCGCAGAAACGCAAGAAGGAATTTTTTAGGTGGCAGGGTGAGCCTACCCGAAGTTTCTATACGCCGCCCTGTGACTACACTCATGTGTTATCTCGGGGTGATCCTTTTCGGAGTCATTTCTTTAGGCCGCCTGTCTCAGGAACTTTTTCCTCCTATCACTTATCCGCAGCTTTCCGTCGTCACGCCTTATGAAAATGCCGCGCCCGAAGAAATCGAAACGCTGATCACAAAAATCATCGAAGAGGCCGTTGGAGGCGTGTCGGGCATCCGGAAAATTTCGTCGACGTCCAAGGAAGGATTGTCGATCGTAATCGCGGAGTTCGGCTGGAACCAAAACATGGACTTCGCGTCTTTGGCCATCCGCGAAAAATTGGACCTGGTGAAAGAACGCCTCCCGCGCGATGCGCAGGAACCTGTGGTCATAAAATACAACCCTTTTGAGCTTCCTGTGTTGTCCATCAGCATTTCCAGCTCCGAGCGCACGCCGGTACAGCTCAGGGAATTAGCGAGGAAGTCGTTTAAGGACGAAATAGAAAAGATCCACGGCGTCGCCTCCGCCAGTATCTCGGGGGGTGAAGAAGAACAGGTCCTGATCAGCATCGACCAGGCGAAGCTTAAAGAGGCCGGGGTATCGATTGTCGAGGTCTCGGAGGCTGTAAGCGCGGCGAACTTAAACTATCCCGGCGGCACGATCAAGGAAAGTTTCTACGAGTATCTAATCCGTACGCTTGGAGAGTTTAAAAAAGTCGACGAAATCGGCCAAATTCCCATCCGCCGCGTGGATGTCGACGCCCAGAAAGAAGCCTCCAGCACCCCAGGGGTGCAGGAAGGTCAGAGGTCTTTGGCGTCCACGCGCCTGGTTCTCTTAAAGGACGTGGCGGATGTTAAACGCACCGTGAAGGAAAAGACAAGTTTCTCGCGCTTCAATAGCCGTGACAGCGTGACGGTGGCCGTGCAGAAGCAGGCGCAATCCAATACGCTTCAGATCGCCAACGCCGTACGCCAGAAATTAAAAGAGCTTCGGGAAAAACTACCCAAAAACATTCACATCGACATCGTGTACGACCAATCCAAATTCATCCGTGACGCGCTCGACGGCGTGAAGGACGCGGCGATTCAGGGCGGTTTTCTGGCGTTTTTGGTGCTCGTGATTTTCCTGAAAGATTTTAAAAACTCGGCGTTGGTGGTGACCATCACGCCGGTGACGGTGCTGGCGACGTACACCCTCATGTATTTCATGAACATATCGCTCAACGTGATTTCACTCGGAGGTGTGGCGCTCGGCGTCGGAATGCTTTTGGATAACGCGGTGGTTGTGATCGAAAACGTTTATCGCAAATTCCGCGAGAACCCCGCCGAAGGAATGACAAAAGCGGCGATTGTAGGCTCGAACGAAGTCATGGCCCCGATGGCAGCCTCCACTTTGACGACGGTATCCGTGTTTCTGCCTATTGTTTTCGTGACGGGCATCGCCGGCCAGATTTTTAAAGAACTGGCGTGGGTAGTCGTCGTCACACAGATCATCTCGGCGGTGATCGCGTTCACGCTCTTACCTATGCTCATCGCGAAGCTCGGGCAAAAATCCTCTTTGACCGAGCGTGACATTCACGAGAAGGCCCAAAACCCCATTTGGAACTTTGTCTCCGCGCCGATACGCTGGATAGAGGTCAGCTACGAAAAAATATTACCCGTGTTCATCCGGGCTAAATGGTTTTTTTTAATGGTTATATTGGTCGTTTTTCTAGGAAGCCTCTTTATGCTTAGCTCCATGGATAGGATTCTTTTACCGAAAGTGGACCAGGGCCAGTTCATGGTGAAGATTGATCTACCCGTCGGGACGCGCGTGCAATTTACCAACGAAATCGCAAGAAAAATAGAAGGCTATATGTCCCAGGTTTCCGAAGTGGAGACCGTCGCCGTTGTTGTGGGTTCGAATAAAGGCGGCGCTTCGAAAGAAATTCTGGAGCGCCTAGGTTCGCATCAGGCACAGGTGATCGTAAGCCTTAAGCCCAAGCGGTCCAGGTCCACCGAAGAAATTGTGCAAGAGATCCGGAAGCATTTCGAGCTTTCATCTTCGGTCAGAAATGAAATCTGGCCCGCACGCCTGAGTTATGTGCTTTACGACAGCGCCTTTAAAGTGGGCGGGGACACGGACGCACCGGTGGTGATTGAGGTGAAGGGCCCGAATTTGGAGGAACTTAAACGCTATGCGGGCCTCATCAAAGAGAAGGTTTCGCCGATTGCCGGTATTTACGGCGTCGCGGACAGCATCGCGGAGCCGTTTCCGGAAACAAAGGTGATCATCGACAAAGACCGGGCGAGTTTCTACCGGCTTTCAACGGTGGCGATCGCGCAGGCTGCGAATGTGGCGGTGAAGGGCATTACGTCTACGAAGTTTAAAGAAGAAAACCGTGAAATCGATATCCGCGTGCAGCTCAAGGAAAGCGACCGCGACAATTTCAAGAAGCTCGGGTCCCTCATGATCCACTCGCCGCTGGACATGGAAGTGCCGCTTTTGGATTTTGTGACTTTTAAGAAAGGGAGGGGCCCCAGCGAGATAAAGCGCGTGTCACAGGAGCGCACCGTGCAGGTTTACGCAAAAGTTTACAGCCGCGAGCTTAAAAGCGTGATTGAAGATGTCCAGGCCTCTTTGAATCAGATGCATCCCCCCGACACCTATAGCATCACCATCGCCGGCGAAAGCCAAGAGATCAAAGAGTCGTTCGCTAGCCTTGAATTTGCTTTTACGCTTTCTGTGGTGCTGGTTTACATGATCATGGCGGCTCAGTTTGAATCGCTTTGGCAGCCGTTTCTCATCATGTTCTGCCTGCCGCTATCTTTGATCGGCGTCGCGTTTGCGCTTTGGGTCTCGCACACGCCGATCAGTGTCGTAGTTATTTTGGGAATCATTCTCTTGGCGGGCATTGTCGTCAACAACGGCATTATTTTGATCGATTTCATCAATCAGTTAAGAAAAGAAGGCGTGCCGCTCAGGGAATCCGCTATCCAGGCGGGCAAAACGCGCCTTCGCCCCATTTTAATGACAGCCTTCTCGTCGGCGATAGGTTTAGTGCCTCTGGCGCTTGGGATCGGAGAAGGCGCGGAGCTTCAGGCCCCGATGGCTGTCACCGTAATGGGCGGGATTTTAATCGCCACTTTTTTGACGCTTGTCGTGACACCTGCGCTTTACATCGGCACCGAGGAAATCGCCGGATTTTTTAAGAAAACATAAGGTGTCATTGCGAGCCCCGTCGAATGACGGATTTTTATTATGAACATCCCTGAACTCTCCATAAAAAAACCCGTGACTGTCATCATGGTCACCTTGGTTGTTATTCTTTTCGGCCTCGTTTCTGCTTCGAAATTGCCCGTTGAACTCAACCCCAACACGAGCTTCGGCCAGATCAGCATTATCATTGAGGTTCGCGGCGGAATTCCTCCGACGGAGGTGGAACAACTCGTCACAAAGCCAGTCGAAGAAGCGGTGGCGACGGTGAGTAATCTTCAAGAGCTTTTTTCAATTTCTAAAGAAGGGGAGTCGACCGTTGTGCTTAATTTCAACCCGGGCACAGACATGGATTTTGCGGCGCTTGAAGTCAGAGAAAAATTTGCGAAGATAAAAAACAAGCTTCCCAAGGATATCGAAAAGCCCATCATTGCTCAGTTTCAGCAGGGCGATGTGCCGATCCTGGTGGTGTCCGCCGTGAGCCAGGTGCGGTCTACCGAAGACATCCGGAAAATCGTCGACAACACGATGAAAGAAGCCTTGAAGCGCGTCTCCGGCGTCGCGAATGTGGAAGTGGTCGGCGGGCGTGAGAGGAAAATTCTCGTCGAATTTGACCAAGTGAAGCTTGCCTCTTTCGGCATTCCGGCGGACGAGGTGACAAATGTTTTGTCGGGAAACAATTTAAATCTTTTATCAGGGGAGGTGGAACGCACCCGAGACAAGTTCCTGGTGCGCGTGATCGGGGAGTTCGAAACCATCGAACAGATCAAAAATATGGCGATTCGCCGCGTCCCGAACGGCTCCGTGATCCGCGTAAAAGACGTCGCGTCGGTGAAAGACAGCTTTCTCGAGCCCCAAAGTTACGCGCGCTTGAATGTTCAACCCGTGGTTACGATCTATGTCCAAAAAGAAAGCTCGAAGAACACAATTCAGGTGAGCCGCGATATTTTAGCCCAAATCAATCAGCTTAAAACAAGGCTTCCTAAAGACATCAGTCTCGTGATAACTACAAACCAGGCTGAGACGATCGAGAGGAATATCGAAAAACTGAAAGAATCGCTTCTAGCCGGCATTGTGCTGATATTTTTGGTTTTGCCTATTTTCCTGTTTCGCATGTCAAGAGAGCTTCTTTTCATCGTGGGGGCGCTGGCGCTTTCCACAGCCTTTCTTCTAAAAGGCGCCTTAATCTATCTTTTGTTTTTAGCTGTCGTGATGACCGTAGCGCTTGTTCCAAAGCTTCGCTCGGTCATGATCGTAACGCTGTCGATTCCGGTATCGGTGATCGGGACGTTCATTTTCATGCAGCGCTATGGTCTCACCATCAACATCATGACGCTTTTCGGACTGGCGCTGGGTGTGGGTATGCTTGTCGACAACTCCATCGTCGTTTTTGACAATATCTTGAAAAAAAGAGATCTGGGGCAGGGGATGTTGGATTCTTCGATCCATGGCACACAGGAAATGCTTCTGGCCATTGTCGCTTCGACGATCGCGACGGTGATTGTGTTTTTGCCGATGGTGTTTATGGGGAAGGAGCTAAAGCTCCTTTATTCGGGGATTGCCTGGACGATTGTCGTATCACTTTTAATTTCGCTTCTTGCGGCCCTGACGCTTGTGCCGATGATGTGTTCGCGGCCGGAACTTACCGCCGCGGTAAGCGCGGGGGAAAGTATTCGCGAAGGTTCGTGGCTTCAGAAGTTTACAAAAATCGAAAGAAAGTTTTTATTCCGGTCCATCCGTTACCGGAAGCGCGTATTTATCGTCTGCGTGGGGGTCACGGTTTTCGCGCTTCTTTTGGCATCGCGCTTGGGCCGAGAATATTTGGGAAGCACGGAGCAGAATAAATTTACTATTTTTATCGAAATGCCCACCGGCGCGCGTCTGGACGCCTCGGATAAGGTGGTCAAAAAAGTGGAGAACTTGGTACGGACGGTGCCGGAAGTAAAAAACGTCACCTCGCGCGTCGAGGGCTGGTCCTGTAAAGTTTACGTGGAACTGGTAAGCTCCACCCAGCGAAAGAGATCCACCACCCAAGTGATCGATGCGCTACGCCCGCAAACGGACCGTCTCCGGCCCGCTTTTATTTACTATCAGCAGGAAGAACAGATTGGGACCAAAGAAGTCATTTTGAATATCTACGGCTACCAGTATGACAAATTAAGGGAGCTTGCGATCGCAGTCTCAAACCGGATGGAAAGTATCCGTGGTTTGACGGACGTCAAGATCCGCATGCGCGAAGGACGCCCCGAGATGCATGTGCTTGTGAACAAAAAAAGGGCCGGACTTTATGATTTGACATCCACAGATCTCGCCAATCAGATTCACGGCCAGATGCGCGGCTTTCGAGCCACCGTGTATCACACCGAGGGAAAGGAAGTGGAGACGATCTCGCGCCTGGATGAAAAATACCGGAAAACGTTTAAAGACCTGCATCACCTCATCATCACCAACCGTACTTTTGGGGACCCCGTTTATTTAAAACAGGCGACTGATTTCGAATTTGGCTTAGGGCCGGACGAGATATGGAGAAAGGACAAAAACCGTTTTGTGCAGGTGAGCGCCAATATCGGAAAAGTGCCTTTAACCAAGGTGGTGGACGCGCTTAAGAAAAACCTCCGCTCGGTGCCGTTCCCCGAAGATTACACCTATGAAGTAGCCGGAGATTACCCGCTCCTGGTGCGGTCGAACAAGGAACTGAATACCATGATCGTGATTGTGCTTATTTTGGTGTATCTGGTGCTCGCGTCTTTGTTCGAATCTTATTACCAACCGCTTCTTATCATGGTGGCAGTGCCGCTGGCGCTGGTAGGAGCCGTCGCCGCGCTGTACCTGGGGCCCCGGTCCATCGGCATCGGAGCGATGCTTGGGATGATGATGCTCTCAGGAATCGTCGTGAACCATTCCATCATGCTGGTTGACAGAATCAATTATTATGTTAAATTAAAAGGCCTGTCTTCGATACGCGCGGCGATTTTGGCCAACCGCGACCGCTTGAGGCCTATTCTCATGACGATGAGCACCACGGTGCTGGGTCTAATTCCCATGGCGATTGACCGGTCCGAAGGGGCCAACCTGTGGTCGCCTTTGGCGCTCACTGTCATAGGGGGTGTTGTGAGTTCCACGATTTTGACTTTAATGGTCACACCCGCTTTTTATATTATTTCGCGCGATATTTTGGTGAATTTAAAAAAATACCACGTTCGCGGCATTTTTCCAGGAAAAGCGCTCAACAAGGCTTCGGCCTAAGTCTTTCACAACTTATTTAAATATATAATATTGTATTAGAAAGCAATCTAAGTTTATGCATTTTTTTCAAGTTAATAGAACAAATTTTTATATTATTAGCTCGTTTCTAGTTGCATTGACCTGTTGGAAATGGCATATTTTAAGTGGTCGATTGTAGTGCTTCATTTTTTTTGTTAGATAAATAAGTCAGATGGAAAAGTATTTAAGAACCTAAAGACTAATGGCTATAAGGTTAAAGAATCACTTCGGGTTGTGAACTAATCAGAAATTATTTCCTGATTAGTCGTTTTATCTTCATAAGTTAGAGTTTATAAAAGTGATATTGAGAAGAAGCAGAGAATCTATGACGAACGAAGCAATTAGCCAAGAAGAAGAGAAGACTTTTAAGAGCCGATGGCAGTTTCGCATGAAGGCCATTGCGGCTGTCCTGGTATTTACGTTTTTCTATGAGCAGGTGCTTTGGGCTGCGGGGGAGCCCAGCCGTCTCAAGCAAAAAGACCCCACGGAAGAATTAAAACAGAGCATGGGGTATGAGCCGTATTATCTTCAGAAAATGCATCAGGAGGCGCTCGAAAAGCAAAGACGAAAACAGGACCTCAACGACTTAGCCGGATATCTTGAGGCCAGCTTTACCGAAAGGATGAGACGAAAAACCAAAGGTTTTGAAGAGGACGACCGCCGCAGGCCCGGAGGCGGCGAGAAGGTTGCGTACACTCTGGGCGACAAAAGCGCGGACGGAAAATGGACTACGATCCATGTCAATTTTTATGACGGGGATAAGCTTTCCATTATCAAAACCTATGATATAGGCGATAAAAATATCAGCGAGTTCGTGAGTGGCGAGAGAAAATTGGATACGAAGAAAGACCCGGATGAACCCAATCCAGAGGATCTTTACGGCGGTTTCAACAGGCCAAACTCGGGCGCTTTCCTGGATGAGATGCTGGTGAGTGAAACGCATTTTGACCCCAATGGAGACGATGAGCACAGAAAAGTCACCTATGTGTTGTCAGGGTTTGACGCTAAAGGCCATCCGGCCCGCGTGGCCGTTTATGACTATGAAGGCAAAGAAGCGGTGCGCCGGGTGACCGTCTTCAACACCGAAGATAAGCCCGGCGACTTCAAAGACAAATCCTCGCTTTCGGTTCTTGAGAAAGACGATATCGAATCCATTTCGTTCTACAAGGGCGAAAAGGAAAAAGATTCGCAGATTCAGTACACGGTGAGTAACTTTAACGAAAAGGGGCCGCAAGAGCTCACGTATTTCAATTACACCGGCAAGAATTTGGCAGACTCGAAAGTCTACGACATTTCGGACGTGAGCGGCGCTTTTAAAGGAGAACATGGCTTTGATTTTTCAGATGGCGATCTTAAGAAAATACTGGTGGGTGAAAAACTGAAAGATATGGGGGTCGCGAATATTCTTGATCTTTTGGAAAAGGAGGGTTTTTTAAAGAGGGGGCGTGACGAGATTTTGAACGATGCGTCGATCAAAGGGACGCTTTTGGATAATCTAAAGGGGAGGGAGCTTTTACAGCTTTTATTCTCGAAAGGCTTTATCGATAAGGATGTGGACACCCTGCTGGCCTCCTTGAATTTTGACGCTCTTTTTGAAGATTTCGCGAGCGGCCAAGAATTCGTGAAATTTTTGCAGGATCGCCATTACGTAAAAGAAGGCGCCGACACGTCCGGCATCGATTTGTCCAAATCCAACAGCGGGATCTTAAAAGAGCTTGAGGCGGCCGGGGCGCTTACGATGCCGGCCAACGACGTAAAAAGCGACATCAAGGCGGAGGATCTTTTGGCGGCGGTGCCTCTTGAGAAGGCGCTTAAAACATTGGGGTTGACGCTGGATCAGGTGCTCGCGGGGCTTTCAAATGAGGATATTTTGGGTTCTATAAAGGCAGACCGGCTGGTTGAGATTTTGGGAGCGATGAATCTTTTGCATGGGTCCATAGAAAGCGTGCTGGCTTCTCTCGAGGACCAATACCTGAAGGGATTGTCGAACGACGAACTTCTCGCGCTTTTACGCAGTGACGACCGCATGACCTCCGAGAATATTTACGAAGGCGAGAAGGGCAAGGAGCATGTGGTCGAGACGCGCTCGGATTTTTACACCGACAAGGCTGGCGAACGCAAATTTGGCAAACGCACCGATTATGACTACGTCGGCGATGTGCTCGACAAAACCGAAACCTACAACGTGCGCGAGCTTTCTTCGGACGAGGATAAGTTAAAGAAGGGCATGGGAGAGCTCGAGGCGGAGGATAAATATGAAGGTGACACGAAGAACAAAGAGCGGCTCCGCTCGCGCAAGTCGGAATTTGATAAAGACGGTAAAGCGCACAAAGAACAGGTCTATAAATACTCGAAGTTCAGGGGCACTCTCGAAACCGTTCAAAGCTACGAAGAGGGGGTGCTTATATCAGAAACCGAATACGCGGGCGCGCGCGGCAACGAATTTGTGAAGAAAGTCAGAGAGTACGACCTCGACGGCAAGGTAAGCAATGAACAGGACTATGTGTACTCCGGCCGTCCCTCAAGGCGAAAGATTGATTATGTCAATTCATTCGACCCTGCGGATGCCAGCGAAGTAAGCCGTATCGAATATACGGGCAAGGCTAAGAAGGAACGGGTTTCTACGGTCACCAATCCCAACGATATCGCAGCTAAGGATTTTGACATGCCTCCCGTGGATGCGAGGAATCTGGCGCAGGATATCAAGAAAAACGATCTAGACAAAACGCTTGATTGGGATGGACATCAGGTATCGTCCACGGGGCGATGGGTCTATGAATCCAACGAGGGTATTGCCATTTATGAGGCCGGAGGTGCGGAAGCCTATCGAGTGATCGAGAAAAACGTGGACGGCAGTGTTGACGTGGAAACAAGTGGGCCGAAGGCGGGCAAATTAGACAACGTTTATATTTTTGTCTATGACATTCCCATTGGTACGGATCAGGCTTGGGGTGATGGAAATCCGGAAACTCTTGATTCGGTATTTTTGGCTAAAGACATTGTAGATGCCAATGATCGGGAAGTAGACCATTCAAGCCTTGACCTTAGCAATAGTACGGAATACAGGTACAAGCAGCGCGACGATGGCAATAGCGCGGTGCCGATCGACAGTCTCTATCTCGTGGAGTTTGCCGCCAAGCGGCTTGTGTATGTTTACCATGGCGACAACGGCACACTGTCGCAAGTCACCACCTATTTGAAGAATAGAATCACCCATTCTGAATTTCCATCCTCGATAGCGACGTATGAGGCCAGACATCCCGAAAACACTGGCAACAGGGAAACCAGAGTCGTGAATATTCAGCAATTCAAAAAAGGCGTGAATGCATCACCGGTTTTGAAGTCAACAGTGTGGTACCACTACGTTTCCGATACAGCCAGTGATGCACTTTGGGGCAATATTATCTTCACCGAAGAAAGGAAGGGAGACCAGCCCAACGGCATCTTAAAGAGCATTGTCCATTATGACGGCGCCGCGGCACCTCAAGGCAGGGAACGCATCCTGAGCATCACCGTATATAAGGAAGATGGGATCGATATAGCAAATTCAGGGATTCGCACCGAGAGCCAGTATTTTTATCATGAGGAGGACGGTTGTGACAAAAATGTCACGAATCCCGTGAAGCCTTGCAGTGAGGATTTGGATAAAGTCGTCGAATACTGGGGTGCGATGGCCAATGGAAAGAAAAGGTCTGAAAGCTATTACTCCGACGACGGGCAGACGAAGGAGAAGATAGATCATGCTTTTAACTATGATAGTTCAAGCGACCAAAAGATTGAAAAGGTGGTATATGACTATCATGCGGGTGGTGATTCGGATGATGCTTTGGACACAGTCACAATACGTAATTATTCAACAGGCACAATTATATCAAAATCTTTTTATAGTGGTGAAGAGAGAAATGAACAAATACAAAAAACTTGGAATTACAATGCGGATGGTTCTTCCGTCGATAATACGGAAATATTCGCATATAACGATGATTTATTGCTCACGGAGTCTTGGATCATTTCAGGACAAGTTAGTAATCTCAGCGTTGGAAACATAGTGCTGTCCTACACTAAGTACAATGTGACAGATGATAATAAACTGGTTTATTCGTTCGATTTTAAAGGGGGTACTGCTCTTGGAGCGAATTTCCGTCAGTTTGATCCTGATTCAATAGAGACATCGACCGTATACGACTATGGCGTTAAGGATAACTTACAACACTCTGTGGTTTTGTCGGGTTATCACAATCAGGCTATTACCAATGACATTGTGCTCAGTTTTTCTGGATACGATGGTTCTCAAGACAATCTTTTGCGTTTCACCTATGAGATGACCACAGGCGTTCACTTCCTGGCAGGCTTTGCGGAAAACTACGCGGCCTCGAATGTGACGTCTTCCACGATCTTTAACTACGCAAAGCCCGGAGAGACTGAAAAAGGCCTGTACCTTTTATCCAGTGTGTTGTTGGATGGCGAACATGAAACCGCCACCGCCAATGACGTGGTGTTGAGCCTGACTACCTTCGACGGCTCTCGCTTCTCGCGCAGCAAAGAAACCTGGAACATGACCGGCAATGTGCACTTTAGATCCGACTACAATTATTCAGACACCGAGGTCTCAG